>ERZ836877.1226-NODE-1226-length-40059-cov-17.553895_pt1 | contig 40059 bp, 37 predicted proteins | sample MGYA00519469_ERZ836877 | MGnify/ENA primary metagenome ERZ836877 (study PRJEB31850, sample SAMEA3708809) | human gut metagenome | biome: human gut; feature: human-associated habitat; material: faeces | place: China | collected 2014 ...
TAAGTCTCAATTAGTAGCTTAATTAATATGTCCAATATTTTGGGTGCATATCAATAAGTTCCTGAGGCTCTTTTTATTATCTTATACTAAAATATCTTATATGAATATATCTTCTTTTAAAGGAAATATCATATGTACAGCAAACAAGAGATATATATGCTATGATTTCACAGCTTTCTTCTAATAATTGATTATAATTACCAAATTGTACTAAACCTCTATCAAATACACATTGACTCAATATACTTGTTACTATAAAAAACAAAAATTCACCTAATGGAATGTACCAATAAATTCCTTGTCTTCTGCTTTGATAAAAATATACTACCAATAAAATCAAGGCTATTAATATTAAAATCCCTACTATTGGATAAACTACTGAACCATACCATAATTCATGCACTTTTACAAAAATCTGTTCACCATTTTTATCCATACCAATAGGATAAAATACACGACCCCAACTCAATTCTCTACCAATCATCAATATATAAATTATTATCGAAGCTACATAAAATTTTATACTATCATATAAAATAAAATCTCGTATTTTCCCTATACAAATTACAATACCTAAAAATAAAATTACAACTTCTAAATTCTCTAAAAAATGATTTTCATAACTATATTCTATAGGCAAGACAAATGATAACCCAATAAAAATAACAGCTAAAATACACAAAATAACTAAAGCTTTTGTATATCTAATTTCAAAATTTAACATCTATATTCCTTCTTTATTTCTTTTTAAATGATATATCATAAGTAAAGCATACTAAAGAACAATATGCTAATATCTCTGTGCATTCTTCTAATAATTGACCATAATCTGCTAAAAACTTGATTAAATTTTTTTCAAATACTATCTGACTCAAGATCATCATAATTATAAATAAACGAATGCTATATCTAGGTATACTACAAATAATCTGTTCTTTTTTTATGTATTTATAAGTTTGTATCATTAAAAATAATGCTATTAAAACTAGTACTGCAATTATAGGATATACTATTGGGCCATACCATATTTGATGGATATTCATAAAAATTTGTTCACCATTTTTATCGATACCAATAGGATAAAATACTCTACCATAACTTAATTCTCTAGCAATCATAACAATATAAAAAATACCACATGCTAAATAAAACTTATTAATTTTATCTTTATTTAAATTTGCAGTTTTATATAACATATTTATAAAACCAATACCTAATATAAATACTTCTAGATTTTCTAACAAATGATTTTCATAACTACATTCTATTGGTAAAATAAATGCTTGAGGTAATAATAAAACCATCAAACCAATTAACATATAATACGTCTTATGTATATATTTATCTACACAAACCATCAATACCATCCTTTACAAAAATTTAAATTTATTTTCATCTAAAATTCATTTTTATAAAATATACTATAATTGAGATAATAGAATATTTTTTTATCTATAAACAATAATAAAGAAGTAAATTTTAAATAATTTACTTCTTTATTTTTTATTATTTTTCAAAACTAGATTTTTCTGGCAAAATTTTATCAAATGCCTGTTTTATTCTTTCTTTCATAGGTTCAAAATCCACATTTTCATTATCATTTATACATATCATAGGCATTGCTTGATCTTCTATGATTTTAAATAACTCTTGATTTTGTTCTACGCCATTATAAATTTCATAGACCTTACCTTTTTTATATCTTCCTATTGGTACAAATTTGCCTTTTGCTAAATGCCAATATCGTATAAGCCACTGATTAACATCATCTCTAGAACGAAATCTATGTTTACATGTATTATCTAATTCCTCAAATTCAACATTCCATAAATCTTCTATCTCAGTTTTTAAGTATGAAAATGCTAAATGATTATTTGCAAATGCTTTAAAATGATGTTCTCCCATAAAAATTAAATTTCTTAAACTATTCCATCCATATTCCAGATTTATCCATTTATCCAAATTTTTTTTCATTTGTTCTTTTTTATCAAAATGAGAATTCAATATTACTATATTATTAAATTTAGCATATTGTACCGTATCTTTTTTGTCAGTTACACTCAATGTACTTGTAATAGCAAAATCTGTTGGTAAACAATCTTTACCTGCAAAAAATAATTCTCTTTTTACTGGTTTTAATAAAAACATATCATCATTAAAATAAACAAATCTTTCTGCTAAACCTTTTATTCGATGTAAATTAAATTCTATAGTTCTAGAACTAAATGTAGGTAAATATTCTTTTGGTATAAAATCACTATGTTTAACAATATTTAACTTTGGATTATCTGTATTTAACCATTTGGGCAAATGACCATAGGTTACAAAATGTATTTTGTTAACCCATGGTGCAAATTTTTCTACAGCTCTAAACCAATATTGCATATTATCCCAATCACGAAAACGCACATTGCGATTATCTGCATTTTTACTGGGACTATACTTTTCTTTTTCTGCTTGCCATACTGGGTCGTTACCATCAACCCAAGTAACTACAAAGTCAATTGGATAATCTTTTTCTATCATAATAATCTACCTTCTATACTTCATTTTATTTTCATTTTTTAACAATATAATAAAATTGGGTTTTTATACATTTTTAATAAATAACATTAATAAGAAATCATAAAGTATAAAATGATTTCTTATTAATATTATTTATTTTTCAAAACTAGATTTTTCAGGTAAAATTTTATCAAATGCTTGTTTTATTCTCTCCTTCATAGGTTCAAAATCTACATTCTCATTATCATTTATACATATCATTGGCATCAATTGATTTTCTATACTCTTAAATAAGTCTTGATTTTGCTCTACGCCATTATAAATTTCATAAACCTTACCTTTTACATGTCTTCCTATAGGTTCAAAGTCACCTTTTGCTAATTGCCAATAACGCATAAGCCACTGATTTTCATCTGTTTTATTTCTAAATTTATGCTTGCAAGTTTCATCTAACTCATCAAATTCCTTGTCCCATAAATCTATAAAAGTTGTTTTTAAATATGAAAAAGCCAAATGATTATTTGCAAAACATTTAAAATGATGTTCTCCACTTAATATTAAATTTCTTAAACTATTCCAACCATACTCTAAATTTATCCATTTACTAAAATACTTTTTCATTTGTTCTTTTTTATCAAAATGAGTATTTAATATTACTATATTATTAAACTTAACATATTGTACTGTATCTTTTTTATCAGCAACACTCAAAGTACTAGCAATAGCAAAATCCGTTGGTAGGCAATCTTTACCTGCAAAAAATAATTCTCTTTTTACAGGTCTTATTAAAAACATATCATCATTAAAATAAACAAATCTTTCAGCTAAACCCTCTATCCTATGTAAATTCAATTCAATAGAATGTGAACTAAATGTAGGTAAATATTCTTTTGGTATAAAATCACTATGTTTAACAATATTTAACTTTGGATTATCTGTATTTAACCATTTGGGCAAATGACCATAGGTTACAAAATGTATTTTGTTAACCCATGGTGCAAATTTTTCTACAGCCCTAAACCAATATTGCATATTGTCCCAATCACGAAAACGCACATTGCGATTATCTGCATTTTTACTAGGACTATACTTTGCTTTTTCTGCTTGCCATACTGGGTCGTTGCCATCAACCCAAGTAACAACAAAGTCAATTGGATAATTTTCACTCATCTTTTAACAACTCGCTTTGTCTTAATTTTTCTATGACTTGATTTGGTTTTATACTTGCTAAGCAATCTATATTCTTAGCACAAGTACGCTTCCAACAACCATCACATTCATGACCTGCTAAAATCACATTTTCACTTTGTCTATATGGACCGTTTCTATTAGGATCTGTTGGCCCCATAAGCATAATTGCAGGAATATTTAAAGCTGCTGCTAAATGAAGGTTTCCTGTATCTCCGCCTACAACAGCCTTTGATAATTTAATAAGTCTAGCCGTTTGCATCAAGCTTGTTTTTCCCACAAAATTTACAATATTATTTTCTCTAGCTAATTTAATAATAGCTTGTGATTTTTGTTCATCATCTTTTCCAAAACCAATTAAGACTACTTTTAGCTTATATTCTGCTAATAAATCACTTAATTTAGCAAAATTTTCCACAGACCAACATTTATTTATCCAATTAGTGCCCACTGCAAAAATTATAAATTTTTGATTTAATATATTCTCTTTAATCAATAAATTATCTACAAAATCAATTTCATCTTGTGTATTAACTAAAGGAAATATTATATTTTCTGTATCACAATCTAAACATTTAACAGTATCTAAATATCTATCTACAATATGACCATTTTTATTATTGCCTACTATGCGTTTACTGATTAAATTGCTACCTTCACGCATATCTACATAGCCTATTTTTTTCTTTGCCTTGGCAGCAAATACTACAGCTGCTGACTTAAATAAACCTTGTAAATCTATAGATATATCATATTTTCTTTTTTGCAATAACTTAGCAAATGGTCGATAATTTTCCTTAAAACCATTCCATGATTTAAATGCTTTTTTATGAAAAATAATTATTTCATCTACATATGGATTGTGTTTCACCAATTCATATGCTGTAGGTTCCACAACCCATGTAATATGCGCATTAGGATATCGTTTTTTCAAAACATATGCTACAGGTAATGCATGAATTACATCTCCTATTGCACTTAATTTTACAATTAAAATATTCATAAAAACCTCATTACTTCTATCTATCGAAAATATAAATTAAAAATTTTTACTAATATATTTTTCTATTATTTGATTTTACCAATATTTTTTCAAATAGTAAATACTTATTTACTATTTAAAGTCCCAAAAGAAAAGCTACATCTTTAAATTATCTAAAAATGTAGCATATCTTTAAATTATTTAATTAATATATATCTAATATTTTTTTTACTATATTTGTGGTAGAACATCCCTCTACTACTTTTATAAATTTTATCTTACCACCATATTTTTTTACTGTTGATGTTTCTGGAAGAGATTCTTCTGTATAATCTCCACCTTTTACATAGATATCTGGTTTTACTTTACTGATTAATTTATCAGCTGTTGTTTCATCAAAAATAACTACATAATTTACAGCTTTTAAACTATCTATAACCTCTGCTCGCTCTTTTTGCGGAACAATTGGTCTTTTGTCTGATTTATACTGCTTTACAGACTGATCACTATTTAACCCTAAAATTAAATAATCTGCTAATTTACTAGCTTCATTTAAATAACGAACATGACCTGCATGTATTAAATCAAAAGTGCCATTAGTAAGTGCTATAGTTTTATTACCCTTTCGCAAGATTTCACAAAACTTTTCAATATCTTGTATATCTATAATCATCACTAAAATCCTATCTGTAATTATTATTTTTTCAATACAGCAATTAATTCCTCATCAGAAACTGTAGCTGTTCCCATTTTACGTACAGCAATACCAGAAGCAAAATTAGAAAGTTCAGCTGCTTGACTTGGCATCGCACCTGTAGCTAATGCTGTGATAAAGGTAGCAACACATGTATCACCTGCTCCTGATACATCAAACACTTCTGATTTATCAGATACTGGAATATTATGCACATCTCCATTTGCTTCAAATAAAGTCATACCTTTTTCGCCACGTGTAACTAAAATTCCCTTTGCTTGCATTTTTACTAAAAATTCCTGTGCCGCTTTATATAAAGTTTCCTCATTATCTATTTTATAGCCTACAGCACTAGCTAATTCTGCATCATTTTGTTTTACATAATCGGTACCTACAAAATTGAAAATAGCATATCGAGAATCTATTATTGATGGTATATCATATTCTTTACTTAAAGATAAAATTAAATCACGAATTTTAGGTGTAATTGTTCCACTGCCATAATCGCTCATTACTACACCTTGCATCTGTGGCATAACCATTTGAATGTAATTCATCAATTCTTTTTCATATATTTCACTGATAACTTCATTACATTCTCTATCAATACGTACTACCTGTTGACTTACTGTAGCTCTGCCACCTGCAATAACACGTGTCTTAGTAATAGTTTTGCGATTTTGATCACAAAACATACCTTCAGTATTTACATTATTTTCTTCTAATATTTGCTTTAAATTTAAAGCACCTTTATCTTCGCCTAAAATACCTACAGCAAAAGCTTTTCCGCCCAATGTAGCTACATTATTAACTACATTAGCAGCACCGCCAGCCACTGTTTTTTCTTCTGACTCTATCAATACTAAAACTGGCGCTTCACGAGAAATACGAGAAATATCGCCTTTTAAATATATATCAGCAATCATATCACCAATAATTAAAATGCGTTTTCCCTTAAATTTTTCTACAAAATCAATCAATTCCGGCTTCATAAATTCACCTTTTTTCTCTATATATTAGAAATTCAAGAAATTAAAATGTAAACTCCATTTATCTTTTTTCTGTTCATATTTTAATTCAGTTTCTACACAATGCCAATCATGATACCAATAATAATCTAAATCTCTTAAACGAAGCTGATCAGAAGCATCATATCCTGTTGCTACAACAAAGCGATTTTTATCATCTATAGTATAACTTAGACCTGCGGATACTTTTTTGGAATAATCTTCTAATCCATACTGGAATAAAGTATTTTCTGCACTAACTCTTGAATAATGATATCCTGTATAAGCTACTAATCTATCAGTTAATTCACCAAGTAAAGTCACATCATAATACAAACTATTATAATTGCTATCATCATAATCTTCATAAACTAAGCGATAACCTATGCTTGGAAATAATCTAAATTTACCTTCTGTATCTAAATTTATAGGGTCATGATGTAGGGATAAATTATGTTCACGATGCCAACTTTTAATATTATTTTCTTCCCATAAACCATATTCATTATACAAATTAAAACTAAGTGGTGTATCACCTATTCTACTGCCATAATTATATATATATGCTATATTCTTTTCTAACCAACGATCATCATCATCTTCATATTTACCATTTTCTATTTTAAAAGTACTACCCGCATTATTCCAAGCTACACCATAAATATTTCTCATATCATGCTTAGTAGTATATTTTAAATCAGCATAAGCTTTTACATTATCCATAAGTGGTGCATCTAATTTATAACCGATAGATAAACCATCATCATCATTTATACGAATACGCAGTGGTATCCATTGATTTTTTCCATCGCTATTAGTACCTATTTTAGTACTATATTCATCTGTTTGATAAATAACTTGACCTTTGATTAAAAATTTCGCATTATATGCTACCATATGGTCATCAGGATAAATTTCAATTTTCTCAGCAGTCAAACAGTAATCTGGTTTTTTTGCAGGACAACGTGTCATAGTGCCATTGTAAATTATATAGTAATCAGGATAAAATTCTACTTGTTCCCCTGAAATATATCTATTATCTACACGGCCTTTTACATTATTCATTACACCTGTTTTTTCATTATAATTATATTTTGTTTTCTCACTGTTGATATCAAGTGTTGGGTTAGCTACCTGCATAACATGAGCATGAACAGGAATATCCACATCACCTGTATTTAAATTACCATTTGCATCTTCAGTAGTCATGCGTGAATAATTCTGCGTGATTTTTACATTGCCCTTACCATATACTTCACCTGTTACTGAATCATACATAATATCATTACCCTCAAAAATAATTGGTGCTTCTTGAGGATTTTGTATAACAATGCCTTCTTTTTCATATTGAGCATCTAATTCTGCTTTAAATTCATTAATAGCTTTATTTTTTTCTTTATCTCTAGCTTCACGACGTTGGTCTTCAACATAATTTAAGATTTCAACATCAGTATCTGAAGCTAATACTGGCTGATTATATGTACATAAAGATAATGCACTTAATGATATCGCCCACAATATTTTTTTCTCTATTTTCATTAAAATATTCACCTATCTTAAAATAAATTTAACTAAATACACTTAAATTATTATACCATGATAATATCTTCTTTGCCGAATTACTTTTCGCTAAAATCTAAAAGGACTCTACATTTATTGCAGAGCCCTTTTCATTTATCTATTATATTTTTCTACTAAGGAACACAAATACATTGCTTTTTCGTCTGTCAATGCATCTTTTTGCATACGCCAGCCCCAGTTAGTGCCTACTGTACCAGGTAAATTCATTCTAGCATTACTATCCAACTTCAAAACATCTTGCATTGGCAATATCGCCATCTTAGAAGCACTAGCATATGCTAATTTTACCAATTCATCTAATAAAGCCTCATTATCATCAACTTTAACTTCTAATAAATCTGCTAAAACTGCTTTATCCTGTGAAGATATATCCTCTTTAAGCCAGCCTAAAGTTGTATTATTATCATGAGTGCCTGTATAGACAATGCTATTTTTCGGACTGATAAAGTTTAATTTATGATATTTATTTGCATATAATTCAAATTGCAAAACTTTCATGCCTGGGAAATTACAACTATTTTTCAAAGCTTCGACTTCTAGAGTGATTACACCTAAATCTTCAGCGATAATTGGCACATCACCTAGATATTCTTTGATTTTATCAAATAAGTCTTTTCCTGGACCTTTAACCCATTTACCAACACGAGCATTTGTAGCCATACCAGATACTTCCCAATAAGCTTCAAAACCACGGAAATGGTCAATGCGAATTATATCTACTAAATTCAACAATGTAGCTATGCGTTTACGCCACCAACTATAGTCATCTCTTTGCATTACCTTCCAGAGATAATGTGGATTGCCCCAAAGTTGACCATCTTCACTGAAATAATCTGGTGGTACTCCTGCTGCTGTCTTTAAGGTGCCATCAGCATTCAAATTAAATAAATCTTGATGTACCCATACATCAGCACTATCATGTGATGGAAAAATTGGAACATCACCGACTATTTGTATGCCTTTTTCGTTTGCATAAGCATGTAAATCCTGCCACTGTTTAAAGAAAATATATTGTTTAAACTTAGCATAAGCAATATCTTGTGCCAAAGAAATTCTGCAAGACTCTAAAGCTTGAGGTTTACGCAATTTTATGTCTAAATTCCATTCATACCATGGTAAGTTTTTATAATATTTCTTTAATGCCATGAATAATGCATAATCTTCAAGCCAATAACTTTGTTGCTGACAAAAAGCTGTATAATCTGCATCTGCTACAAAATTGGCAAAAGCTTTTGTTAAGATTTTTTCTTTATAAGCTTCTACTTTTACAAAATCTACTTTATCAACATCAGCTTTATAATCTAAAATAATATCTTTAGCTTCCAATAAATTAATTTCCACCAATTTTTCAGGTGAAATAAGCATAGTATTGCCAGCAAAAGCAGATGGAGATTGATATGGAGATGCTCCATATCCCACTGGATTTAATGGCAGAACTTGCCAAATCTTTTGTTTAGCTTTTACTAACCAATCCACAAAATTATAAGCTTCTTTTCCTAAATCACCAATACCATAATCAGATGGAAGTGATGTTGGATGCATGATAATACCAGCTTTTCTAGCATATTCTATATTTTCTTTTTCCTGTTCAAATACTAGAGCTGTAAGCGGTTCAATTTCTATCTTAGCCTTATTATCTATGATTTCCACATCAGGATACATATTAGTTATTTCATGTAATTTATGCTGACAAAAACCATGAACATCTATTTCTATCATCATAGTTTTTTCTTGATGACGATTTAACACCACTAAAATGCAATCATCATCTATTTTTTGTCCAAATCTATCTTTGCCTAATTTTGTAGTTCTCATATAAGCTAAGACATCATCTTGAGCATATACTGGTATATACCAGCCAGTTTGCAATACTTGTCGATGATTGCGCAGTGCTATCATACGCGTAAAGAAATGACGTAAATTATTATCAGCTTCATCCCATTTATAGCTTGCTCTATTATGTGGGTCGCGATATCCTTGCATACCGATTTCATCGCCATAATAAATTGATGGTACCCCCGGCAATGTCATCTGCCAAACAACAGCTAATTTCAAGCGAGCAATAGCTAAACGCAAATGAGCATCATCTAATTTGAATTTTGCCTGTACACTAGCTGGTACATTTTCTACACTTGGAGCTTCGCCTAATAAAGTCAAAATACGTTCTACATCATGACTACCCAATAAATTCATCATGGCATAGAGATTTTCTTCAGGATAATTTTCATGCTGATTTAAAATACTTACTTCTGTTTCTTGAGCTGATTTATTTTTCAAAATAAAATCTAAAATAATTCTGCGCAATGGATAATTCATCGCACTATCCATCTCATAACCACAAAGATATTCGCGATGAACATTATATGCTATTTTATTTGAAGCATCTTCCCATACTTCACCGATAATAACTGCATCTTTATCTAATTTCTTCAATTTTTGATAAAAACAACGTGTAAATTTCTGTGGCAATTCATCAATTACATCTAAACGCCAACCACTTATGCCTTTATCCATCCAAAAATTCATTACACTATCTTCACTGCGAATGATGAAATCCATATATGATGGTGTTGTTTCCTTTGTATTTGGCATACTTGTAAAGCCCCACCAACAATCATATTTACAAGGATATTCCTTGAAATCATACCATTCATAATATGGGGACTCTTTGGATTGATATGCACCTACACTATCAAAATTGCCGAAGCGATTGAAGTATATACTATCACTGCCAGTATGACTAAATACCCCATCTAAGATAATACGAATTCCCATCTCTTTAGCTTGACTACAAAGCTGTGCAAATTCTTCATTAGTGCCAAACATTGGGTCTACTTGATGATAATCTGCCGTATCATAATGATGATTAGCACGTGATTTAAAAATAGGATTAAAATAAATCACAGATATTCCCAAATCTTTTAAATAAGATAATTTCTCTTTTATACCTTGGATATTTCCGCCAAAATAATCATAAGTGATTACATTTTTAGTATCTGGGTCTAAATAATACATTGGTGGTTCATTCCAATCACAATGAAGCACCGCATGTTTTTTCTGTGGAATATTATTGCCACTACGATAAAATCTATCAGGAAAAATCTGATACATAACAGCTTTTTTAAACCAATCTGGCGTTTTTACATCTTTTTTAAATACTGTAATCTGATAAGATGGTGGCACCTCTAATGCTTCTTGACCAATACCACCCATTTGCGCCTTATTATTGCCATAATATAATAATTTACCATCAGCTAATTCAATTATAAAATAATACCAAACAAGACAACCATCTTCAGGCATATCTAAATCAATAAAATAATGTTTTTCATCCCATGAAGATTTTTTTAAATTATAATATATTGAACCACAAGTTTCTTGCCATGTATGTAAACGCACCAAAGAAACTTTATCTCTTAAATCAACATCAATTGCCAATCTCACAAAAGATTGTGTCGGCACTGCCCCTATAGGACTGCGATAATATAGATTTTGCGAATCATGAAAAATCATTTATATTATCCCTCCCCTGATTAAAACTTTAATTAAAACTTCAATCATCTATAAAATAATTATCGCTTAATACAGACCTTATTTTGTTGAGTAAGCAAAATTTTATAAAAGTCGTATTAAGCGATAAAATTTTTATTTTAAACTAATTATTAAGCCTTTAAGCTATTATATAATTCTTTATATTGTTTAGCTGATTCTTCCCAGCTATAATCAGCAGTCATAGCATTTTCTACAAGATGAATATGTTTTCTATCATCAGCAATACCATCTATTGCACGTTTGATGGAGAATAATAATTCATGTGCATTGTAGTTATTAAAGCTAAAGCCATTACCAGTTTGAGTGTAATTGTTATATGCTTCAACAGTATCTTTTAAACCACCTGTAGCACGTACAATTGGCACAGTACCATAACGAAGAGCGATAAGCTGACCAATACCGCATGGTTCATATTGAGATGGCATCAAGAATAAATCACTTGCTGCATAAATTTGATGTGCTAATTCATTATTAAAGAAGATATTAGCAGATACTTTTTTCGGATAGCGCCATACAAGACCTTTGAACCAGTCTTCATATTGTCTATCGCCTGTACCTAAGATTACAAATTGTACATTTTCATATTCAAGTAATTCGTCTAAGATACGTGTAACTAAATCAAGACCTTTAGCTTCAACTAAACGAGTTACCATACCAATCATTGGAATTTTGCGATTTACTGGTAAGCCCAATTTTTTCTGAAGTTGTTCTTTATTATCACCTTTGATAGCAATTGCATTATGTACATCAAAGTTTTTAAAGATGTACTTATCAGTTTCTGGATTATAGTCTTCATAATCAAGACCATTGATAATACCAGATAAATCTGCATCACGTTTTTGAAGCATACCTTCAAGACCTTCACCATAATAAGGATCTTGAATTTCTTTAGCATAACTGCGACTTACAGTAGTAACTTTATCAGAATATACGATAGCACCTTTCATGAAGTTGATATCATCGAAGTATTCCAAATCACCATTGTTGAAGTATTTCCAATCAAGACCTAAAACATCTGGTAAATATCCTTTCCAGAAACGACCTTGATATTTCAAATTGTGAATAGTATATACTGTTTTAATCTTGTTATAGCGTACATCTTCATTATGTTCGAGTTTTAAATAAACGCTAATTAAACCAGTTTGCCAATCATTCATATGAATAACATCTGGCCAGAAATCAATATGAGGAAGCATTTCAAGAACAGCTCTGCAGAAGAAAGTAAATCTTTCTACATCATCTGGATAACCATAATATCCTTCACGATAGAAATATTCCTGATTATCAATGAAATAAAATGGTACATCTTTATAATCGTATCTATCAATACCTAGATATTTTTTACGCCAGGAAACATTGATTTCACCATCATAAATATGTTCCATATTATTGCGATATTCTTCTTTTATACCACTGTATTTTGGTATAACAACACGAACATCTACACCTTTTTGTTTTAATTCTTTAGGTAAAGAACCCGCTACATCTGCAAGACCGCCTGTTTTTACGAAAGGCACAGCTTCTGAGGCTACATATAAAACTTTTAACACTATAACACGACCTTCCTCTATGATTGTATATATAGCCCATATAATAAAAATTATATGGGCTATAACTTAAATTATTTCAAGGCATAAGCTTTAGCCTTTTGACGTTGTTTTGATCTATTACCATTAAGTTTTACCTTTTCTGGTTTTTCAGCTTCAATTACTGTCTGTTTTTTAGCTTCAACAGGACGCAATTTCAATCTGAAATATACTGTACCAAGTGGTGGTAAAGTAATTTGAATAGATTGATTTAAATTATGCCAGAATACCTCTTCTGATTTAAAGTCACCTTCATTTAATACATTAGAACCACCATATTCTTCTTTATCTGTATTAAATACTTCTTGATAAATACCTTTTTCAGGTACACCAATACGGTAACCATGACGCACTTCTGGAGTGAAGTTACATACTACAATGATGAAATCATCTTGGTCTTCAGCATAACGAATAAAGGAAATAACGCTATTTTCATTATCGTTACAATCAATCCAGCGGAAACCACGCCAATCAAAATCTACTTGCCATAAAGCTTTATGTTCACAATAGAATTTATTCAATTCTTTAGAGAATCTCTGCATTTTTGTATGCATTGGATACAATTCAGCTAAATGCCAATCAAGACTATCATCATATTTCCATTCGATAAATTGACCAAATTCGCCACCCATGAATAATAATTTTTTACCAGGGTGAGTCATCCAATAACCAAAGAAGGAACGAAGACCAGCGAATTTACGCCAATAATCGCCTGGCATCTTTTCAATTAAAGAGCATTTACCATGAACTACTTCATCATGAGATAATGGCAATACAAAGTTTTCAGAGAAAGCATACATCAAGGAGAATGTAATTTTATCATGATTCCATTTACGATAAATAGGATCAAGGCTCATATATTTGAGCATATCATTCATCCAGCCCATATTCCATTTATAGTTAAAGCCCATACCGCCCATATAAGTTGGACGAGAAATCATAGGCCATGATGTAGATTCTTCTGCCATCATTAAAGCATTAGGATGATATTTGAAAATCGCTTCATTTAGATTTTTAATCAATTCCATAGCTTCAAGGTTACCAGTGTCGCCGTATTTATTAGGTTCCCACTGACCTTCTTCACGACCGTAGTTTAGATACAACATATTAGCTACAGCATCAATTCTAAGTCCATCAATATGATATTCATTTAACCAAAATAGAGCATTAGAAATTAAGAAGCTATGCACTTCACGACGACCATAGTCGAAGTTAGTTGTACCCCATTGCCAATTTTCACGGCGTTTTTCATTATCAGATTCATATAAAGTTTCACCATCAAAACGGCGAAGACCATGAGCATCGTTACAGAAATGTCCTGGAACCCAGTCCATGATTACAGCAATACCATTTTGATGAGCTAAATCTACTAAATACATGAAGTCTTTTGGTTCACCATAACGACTAGTTACTGCATAATAACCAGTTGCTTGGTAACCCCAAGAACCATCAAATGGATGTTCACAAAGTGGCATAAACTCAATATGAGTATAATTCATTTCTTTAACATAAGAGATGAGCTGTTTTGCTGCTTCTCTATAAGTTAAATAATTACCTTCAGCATCACGACGCCAAGAGCCTAAATGCACTTCATAGATGAGCATAGGTTTATCATAAGAAGCTTCTTGTTGCTGTTTTTTTTGCCATTTTTCATCATGCCATTCATAACCGCGTAAATCATAAACGCGAGAAGCTGTTTTTGGTTTCTTTTCAGCATAAAAAGCATAAGGATCTGCTTTTAAGAAACGTTCTCCACCATTGAATGGCTCTATAGAATATTTATAAATTTCACCTTGCTGTAAATTAGGAATAAAAGTCACCCAAATTTCACCATCAGAAATTCTCTGCATTGGGTTTTCATTGTAATCCCAATTATTAAAATCTCCTACTACACTTATGGCTTTAGCATGAGGTGCCCAAACAGCAAAGCGTACGCCTTCTACTCCGTCTTCTACTACAAAATGAGCTCCTAACATTTGATACGCATAGAAATTTGTACCTTGATGATACAAATACAAATCAAAATCTTTTAATGCGGATACTTCCATATTTTTAGTTCTCCTTTGGAGTCATTTATTTTAATAAATTAATAGGTTCTACATTCCAGATATCTTTTGCATATTCGCTGATAGTTCTATCACTAGAGAAGATACCAGAATGTGCAATATTGATTAAGCTGGATTTTAACCAACCATAGCGGTCGAGATATTTACCTCTAATTTTTACATGAGCATCAATATAAGAATTGAAATCTTTGAATACGAAATATTCATCATTACTATTGAATAAATAGTTGTGTAAGTCATGGAAATCACCATTACCTACGAATGGACCAGTCAATAATTCATCAACTACATTGTGAATTGCTGGATTTGTATTATATTCAGTCCATGCGGAATATAATCCATTTTTATAGTATTCCATTACTTCATGTTCTTTTAAGCCAAAGATAACGCAGTTATCTTCTCCAACTGCATCGCAGATTTCCACGTTAGCACCATCTAAAGTACCAAGTGTGATAGCACCGTTCATCATGAATTTCATGTTAGATGTACCGGAAGCTTCTTTACCTGCAAGAGAAATCTGTTCACTAACATCAGCTGCTGGGAATAATTTTTCTGCTAAAGTAACACCATAGTTTTCTAAGAATACTACATGTAAACAATCGTTTACATCTTTATCGTTATTAACAATATTAGCTACATTGTTGATTAAGCGAATTGTTTCTTTAGCGATATGGTAACCAGGAGCTGCTTTACCTGCGAACATATAAGTACGAGGTAACATTTCAGATTTAATAGATGGATTTGCTTTAATCAAATTATAAATATGCATTACATGTAAAATATTCATAATTTGACGTTTGTAAGAATGAATACGTTTAACTTGAATGTCATATAAAGAGTTAGGGTCAATAGTAAATCCACTACGACGTTTGATATGACCAGCTAAATAAATTTTATGTTCTTTTTTAACTTCTGCTAATTTATCAAGGAATGCTGTATCATCTTTATAATCTAATAAATCGATAAGACGAGATGGGTCTTTACGCCATTTATCAGAAATAGCTTCATCTATTAAGCTAGAAAGCTGTGGATTTGCAGCAATGAGCCAACGACGATGTGTAATACCATTAGTTTTATTATTGAATTTACCTGGGTAAATTTCATCAAAGTCACGCATAGTATGTGCTTTTAAGATATCGCTATGAATTTTAGCAACACCATTTACGCTGTGGCTACCTACAACAGAAAGACGAGCCATATGAACTACGCCATCTTGAATGATAGATACTCTGCGTACACGGTCTTCATCATTTGGATATTGTTTACGAACATCTTCTAAGAAGCGTGCATTGATTTCTTCTACGATCATGTAAATACGTGGTACGAGATTTTTAAACATATCAATTGGCCAAGTTTCTAATGCTTCTGGCATAATTGTATGGTTAGTATAAGCTACTGTATTTTTAGTGATATCCCAAGCAGTATCCCAATCCATACCTTCTTGGTCAATGAGTACGCGCATAAGTTCAGGAATTGCCATTGCTGGATGAGTATCATTGATATGAATAGCAATTTTTTTCGCAAAATCTTTTAAATCACCTTTACGGCGTTTATAATGACGAACAATACTTTGAACGCCTGCAGATACAAAGAAATATTCTTGAGTCAAACGAAGCATTTTACCTTCATAAGAGCTATCTTCTGGATACAAGCAAGAAGTGATTGCTTGTACACGATAAGATTGACGCAATCTTTCTTGTAACTGTTCTCTAGTACCTGATAAAGAAGCAAAATCTTGAGGAACTTCAGCATTCCAAAGACGAAGAGTATTTACTACATTGTTGTGGTAACCTACGATTGGCACGTCATAAGGAACAGCTGCAACTGTATTATATCCTTCATGAACTAATTTTAAAGAACCATCTTCTTGTTGAGCCATATAAGCATTACCACCAAAATGAACATCAACTTCTTTGTTAGCTTTGCGATATTCCCAAGCGAAACCATTTTTAAGCCAATTATCAGGAATTTCAACTTGTTGATTATCTATTATTTTTTGTTCAAACAGACCATATTGATAACGGATAGTACAACCATGACCTGGAAGGCCTAAGGAAGCCAAAGAATCAATAAAGCAAGCAGCAAGACGGCCAAGACCACCATTACCTAAACCTGCATCTGGTTCCTGTTTAAAGAGTTCTGTAATATCAATATTCAAGTCTTTCAAGGCTTCTTTACAGATTTCTTTCATATCAAGATTGATCAAGTTTGTATTTAATAGACGACCTAATAAGAATTCAATGGAAAAATAATATACTTCTTTGCATTGATTTTCTTCATAGTATTTATTAGTCATAATCCAGTTTTCACTGATGTACTGACGAACTGTTCTAACTAAAGTCTGATATAATTCTTCTTTAGTTAATTCATTCCAATCTTTACCAAATAACATATTTGCTGTTTTTAAGAAATTTTTCTGTAATGAAGCTCTCTCTTCAATTTGCTTATTGATTATTCCTACACTCACTATTACTTCCCCCTATAAGTTTTTACCTTAATCGCACTACCCTGAAATAAAAACTCTATATTTCTAAAAAAACCAAAACCTATATATTAATATTTTATATTATATAATTTATATTATATATATTTATAAATACAGTAATTATCTCATAAAGTCAACTTTAGAGATAATTACTATATTTTTTAACCTATATTATTTTAATATCTTATCTTTTGTTAATCAAATAACTGTATTTTTTTCAATGATCAATGGATAATTTTCAGCACCTTTTAACCATTTACCATCGGATACTACTACATTTTTATCGCAAATTACATTTTCTACTAGAGCATCATCTTGTAATTCACAATTCTGCATGATTACGCTATTTTTAACTTGAACGCCTTTTCCAATTTTAACACCACGGAATAAGATACTGTTTTCTACAGAACCTTCAATTACGCAACCATTTGCAACTAGAGAATTATTAACTTTTGCTTGTTTTTTGTACTGTACAGGAGCTTCATCACGAACTCTTGTATAGATTGGGTTATAACCCATGAATAATTCTTCCCAAATTTCTGGTTCTAACAAATCCATATTAGTTTTGAAATAGGAAATTGTAGAGCAGATTTCAGATACATAACCTTCATGTTGGAAACCATAGATATTTAAATTATCCTGATGACGTAAAATACCATCAATCAAGAAATCATAGCCACCACGTTCATATGCTGTAGATATAATTTCCATGAATTTTTTACGGGACATTAAATAAATACCCATAAATACTTTGGAATTTTCATAAACAGCTGGACGGTTAGCAATTTCTGTAACAAGACCATTTTCACCAGTCTGTAAAATAGTTGCATTGTCTGGACGTTCTTTATTTTCAATATGGTAAACCATAGTGATATCAGCACCAGTATTCTGATGGAAACGAAGAGCTGTAGTAAAGTCTATATTATAAACAAAACGGCTGTTGCAGATTAATACATATTCTTGTTCAGACTGTCTGATAAAGCTCATATGTCTATAGAAAGACTGTAAGTTACCATTACGGCTATCTTTATCCATTTTTATAGCTGGTAAATAGAATAAACCATCATGACGACGTGCTAAATCCCAGTCTTTACCAGAACGAAGATGGTCTAAGATAGAACGAGATTTTGCTGGCATCATCATACCAATTTTTGTAATACCAGAGTTAACCATGCTAGATAAAGCAAAGTCTAATAAACGATAACGACCTGCAAAAGGTAATGTTGCAACAGGTCTTTTTGTTGTAAGTGTTCTTATTTGTTTATCGTCTTCATATAAATCCATTATTCCGAGAACATTTTTCATAATTATATCCCTCTCTTATTTTATCCCACATTTACATTTTCAGTTGCATCGGAAACAACCATTGGTCGTACAGTTTCACCTTCAGGAATTACTACAATAGTACCATCGTCACTACCTACTTGAGCAGTTGCTTCAATTTTGCTATTTTGAGCTACAATAGCTTTTTCAACAACAGCATCTGCTTCGATTTTTGCAAATGGCATAATTACAGAATTGCTTACTTTTGCACCTTTAGCAATGCGTACACCTGGGAATATAACAGAATTTTTTACTTCACCGCAAATCATAGAACCTTCGCTTACAAGAGAATTTTTAATTTTAGCTTTTGGTCCTACATAATGAGGTGGCATAGCCATATCCACGGAATAAATTTTCCATTTACCATTCATTTCAAATGGTTGTTTTTCTTTTAATAAATCCATGTTTGCTTCCCAAAGGCTATCGATTGTTCCTACATCTTTCCAATAACCTTCAAATGCATAGGAATATAATCTAGCTTGGTCAGCTAACATTTTTGGAATAATATTTTTACCAAAGTCATGACTAGAAGTTTCATCTTTAGCATCATTTTCTAAGTATTCACGTAAGAAATTCCAGCTAAAGATATAAATACCCATAGAAGCTAAATTGCTTTCTGGTTTAGCAGGTTTTTCGGCAAATTTAGTAATACGACCTTCTTTATCTGTGCTCATAATACCAAAACGAGAAGCTTCTTTCATTGGAACTTTAATTACACCAATTGTAGCTTCTGCTTTATTCATTTTATGTGCTTCAATCATTTTAGCATAATCCATTGTATAAATATGGTCACCAGATAAGATTAAAACATAGTCTGGATTAGCTTTATTGATAAAATTAATATTTTGGTAAATTGCATCTGCTGTGCCTTCGTACCAATCTGCACCTTTTTCTCTAGCATATGGAGGTAAAATATATACACCACCATTTTTGCGGTCAAGATTCCATGCTTCACCAGTACCTAAGTATGTATGCAATTCTAGTGGACGATATTGAGTAAGTACACCTACTGTTTCAATGCCGGAATTTGCACAGTTACTCAATGGAAAGTCGATGATACGATATTTTCCACCAAATGGCACAGCTGGTTTAGCTATATTTTTAGTTAAAGCTCCTAATCTACTCCCTTGACCACCAGCCAATATCATGGCTAAGCATTCTGTTTTTCTCATAATATAAAACCTCCTGAAAAAAATAAACATAGTCTACACATCTTGTCAATTTAGACAAAAATGCAGGAATTAATCTATAAAAACTATTAAAATTTACACAAATATAACATATTACTTATAAAAACTTAACAATCTTAACAATTGTCGTACATTTTATAAAATTTAGATTAAATAAATTTACACTTCCTTTCTATTTATAAAACTTCTCAAATAAATAAAATTCGTTACATTTTCATTTGACAATATTACAATTCTATATAAATTTTGTAAATCCTTCTTTTTTTTTAAAATTTTTTAAAAAAATAATAAAAAAAGCAGGACATTAAATTTGTCCTGCTAAAATCAACCCTTTTTTATATTTGCTTATCGCGGAAATTTGTAAACCAAATTTTTTAATCAATTCATCTTTTAAAGATAATAAATCTTCAAATTTTCCTTGTTTTAATTCAATTTCAACTTCACAAATAGGAGCTTTATTTTCTCTTCCTTGAACAAAACCAAGGTCTAAAGCCACTTCTAGCTTAGAGTCTAGCCATGTTAGCTCTATACACTCACGCACAAAATCTGTTATTACTATCGGTAAAAGTTTTTTATCCTTTGTAGTTTTAATCAAAGACCAAATGTCTTTATCTTCAGCAAATACATTTATATCTGGTGTCAACTTTGTTACTTTTTTATTAATTTCCACGCGTTCAAACAGACCATCACTGTTTACTTTTCCCGATTTGTACGTTGCTACGATACAATCATTTTCACAGCGTACACGATAAGCGATTTTATGTTTTTGATAGAAATTATCTTCCGTATCATAATAAATAGCCTTCATATCTATACGTTGCCATGATTGCTCTTTATTTTCTTGCAAAAATCCACGTATATTTTCTATTTGAGCTTCATCTTTTATTTCCATTTTTACTTCTATTTCTTGATTATTCATGGATTTCCCAACAACCTTTCTCTTTCAATCTCAAGATAGCCTGATGTTTTGCTATTAAACTACTGCGATGAGCAATGCTGATAATTTTTGTATTTGGCAAATGAATTTTCAACATATCATATAAATTGCCCTCTAAATCTTCATCAAGTGCTGATGTCGCTTCATCTAAAAATACAAATTCTGGTCTATATAATAGAATTCGCGCAAAAGCTATTCTTTGTTGTTCACCTAAAGATAAAATTCTACTCCAATCATCAACAATATCCAATTTATCTGCTAAATTTTCTAACTTACAAGCTATGAGAATTTCTTTTATTTCTTCATCACTATATTTTTCACTGATTACTTCTTCAACTACAGGATAAGAAATTGCCTGTCTTAAGCTACCAAGTGGCAAATATGGTCTTTGTGGTAAAAATAAAAATTCTTCTTCTTTTGGCAAATAAACATTGCCTTTTGCATAAGGCCAAAGACCTGCAAGTGTTCTTAAAAGAGTTGATTTCCCCACACCAGAAGCACCCATGATCAATAAAGATTGATATTTCATTAAATCAATTGTACAATCCTTGATTAAAATATCTTTATTTTTATTAGGAAGGAAAACATCTACATTTTCTATACCGACTTTAATATTAGAAGCATTATCTATCATTAAATCAGATTTCAAATCTAAAGCTTCACTGACATGACGATTAAAACCATCTAAACGGCGGACTACAGAGCACCACTGTGCTATAGTTGTATAAGCATCTACAAAATATGACATTGCTCCTTGAACTTGTCCAAAAGCATTTGATACTTGCATAATCCAGCCCACTTGTACCTCTTTAGCAAACCAACGCGGTGCAGCCAATAATAATGGAATGATAATCGCCAATTGACCATAACCAGCTGTAAAGCCATTTAAGATTTTTTGACGAGTCATAATATCGCGGAAATTGCCAATTACAATCTTAAATCTAGTCAAGAAATTTTCTAATTCTGGTTTTTCACCACGATAAAAAGCAATCGACTCTGTATTTTCTCTGACACGCATCATCGCAAAACGGAAATCAGCTTCATATTTTTGCTGTTCATAATTTAAATTGATAAGTGCCTTACCCACCTTATGAGTGAGATACGTACCAACGATAGAATATACCAAAGACAACCAAACCATATAACCATAGATAGTGAATTCATAACTACCAATAGGCACAGTGATAATTCCTGATAAATTCCATAAAATTACAGTAAACGCCACCAAAGTTATCAATTGACGCACCAGACCAATCGTCAAAGATAAAGTCAAAGCTACAAATTGATTGATATCCTCAGAAATACGCTGATCTGGGTTATCCATATCTTTTCCCATCAATTTCAACTTATAATAAGCTCTATTTTCCATCCATCTAACTAAATATTTATCAGTGAGCCATTCACGCCATTTTATCTGCAATAATTGTTGCAAATACACAGAATAAACTCCAATAGCTATATAGATAGCAGCAATCAAGGAAAATTTGCCCACTAAATACCAAAAACTATCAAATTCATAGGCTTGCAAAACATCCCAAAATTCTTTATACCAATCATTTACCAATACCGTCAAAAATACACTCGCTAAATTTAAAATTAAAACAACAGCTAAAATACCATAAGCTTTCCATTTTTGTTCAGAACGCCAATATCCTAGTGCTAAAATTTTAAAAGCCTGTAAATAATACATAATTCTTCTTGAAGTCAAACCATACACCTCTATCCTAAAATTAATTTTCATATCTTCTAAAAAAATATGCTAAAATATATATTATGTTCATTTCTTTGATGGCAAAGAAACGAACCAAAGAAAGCCACCGCAGATAAAATTTTAGCTTTGCAAAATATTATCATTTCATACAATGCTTAAAACTCGCTCCGCTCAAACAGTTAAGCAAAAACCGTATTCAATGATAATATTTTTCAATAATCATGCGATTACCGCTAAATTTTATAATGCGGAAGAAATAACAAATTATTTGTAGATAAAAATAACAACCGAATGTCCCTCACGTTAGCAAATTTTACGGTAGCCGTAGGCTATTAGCAAGAATAAAATTATGGCTATGGTTTTAGCTCTACTGTTTGAGCAACGCGAGTTTAGAGCGTTATAGACATAATTTTATAATTGACAAAGTAAAATTGATATTGGGAGGTAGAGTTCTTTTGTTACTTTTCTTGTTCATGAAAGAAAAATAAATCTAAATAGCGTCTATATTATATGTTCATTTCTTTGATGGCAAAGAAACGAACTAAAGAAAACCACCGCAGATAAAATTTTAGCTTTGCAAAATATTATCATTTCATACAATGCTTAAAACTCGCTCCGCTCAAACAGTTAAGCAAAAACCGTATTCAATGATAATATTTTTCAATAATCATGCGATTACCGCTAAATTTTATAATGCGGAAGAAATAACAAATTATTTGTAGATAAAAATAACAACCGAATGTCCCTCACGTTAGCAAATTTTACGGTAGCCGTAGGCTATTAGCAAGAATAAAATTATGGCTATGGTTTTAGCTCTACTGTTTGAGCAACGCGAGTTTAGAGCGTTATAGACATAATTTTATAATTGACAAAGTAAAATTGATATCGGGAGGTAGAGTTCTTTTGTTACTTTTCTTGCTCATGAAAGAAAAGTAAATCTAAATAGCGTCTATATCATATGTTCATTTCTTTTATAGTAAAGAAACAAACAACACCATAGATAAAATTTTATAATCACCTTTATATTACTAATAAAAATAAAATCAATATCTCAAAATATTTTCTTTTTGATTTATTTTTCTTTTAATAAAAGAAAAATGAACATATAATATAAGGAGGAAAAAATTTTTATGAATATTTTACTAGCTATTGCTGTTATGATTTTTATCATTATTGTTAGTTATTTAGCTGATAGAAAATACCCTACAAAGAGAATATTTATTATTCCTTGTGGTATTATTTTACTTTGTTTTGTAGCTGTCTATAGTTCTTTAGTGATACCATCTTCTTCAAATTCTATTTCCACTGAGCAACGTTTGGCTATTTTAAACGAACAACCTTATTTTATAACATGGTACAATGATTATAAAGAAGATATCAATCAGCTAGATAGATTTGCTACAGTTTATCACAAAATCATTTCTAATTATGAAAATCAATCCATATCTGCAACTGAAGCTTTAAGTCAATTGCAAAGATTATATGATGAAACAAATGCTTTTAATAATTCACTGCAAGATGCTTTACCGCCAAGTGAATTATCACAAAATAATTATACATTAGTTTATAATATTTTGGAAAAAACTCGTGTTTATAGTTATAAATTAAATGAAACTGTTCGTCAAAGCATTGTAATCATCAATGAAGGAACTTACAATCAAATTGAGCATAAAGATATTGTAAATAATTTAAATCGCATTTATGCTATTGAAGCTCCTATAATGTTAGATATTAATAGCGAAGTATCGCAAATTAAAGATAATCTAACTATCCCAGAAAATTAATCACAAATATAATATATAGATAAAATAAAAGGTGATACTAAAAGTATCACCTTTTTTATTATAATTATTATTATAAATCTTTTACAATTGTTTTGAGATATTCCGCAAAGTCACCAGATAAATCATCACGACGGAGAGCAAATTCTACTGTAGCTTTCAAAAAGCCTAATTTATCGCCTACATCATAGCGTTTGCCGGTGAAATTATAAGCATAAACATTTTCACGTTTTGCCATAACTTTGAGTGCATCTGTTAACTGTATTTCTCCACCTTTACCTGGCTTAGTATTTTGTAATACTTCAAATACATCTGGAGTGATGATATATCTACCAAGCACTGCCATTTGACTTGGAGCTTCTTCAATACTTGGTTTTTCAATCATATCGTTTACTTTCATCAATTGTTCATTGATAGTTGGCACGCCTGCTACAATACCATAAGAAGAAACTTTTTCTTTTGGCACTTGTTGACAACCTAAAATAGTAGCACCTGTTTGTGTGTACATATCCATCAATTGTTTTAAAGCTGGCATTTCAGGATTATAAACTATATCGTCACCTAATAATACAGCAAATGGTTCATTATCAATGAATGCTCTAGCACATAAAATGGCATCACCTAAACCGCGCATATGTTTTTGGCGAATGTAATGCACATTGATTTCTGATGTTTCCTGTACCATTTCCAATAATTTAGTTTTACCTTTAGCTTTTAATTCAGCTTCTAAAATTGGCGCGCTATCAAAATGGTCTTCAATTGCACGTTTAGCATGACCACTGATGATCAAAATATCTTCAATACCGCTAGCAATAGCTTCTTCCACTATGTACTGAATTGTAGGTTTATCTACTATTGGTAACATTTCTTTAGGTGTTGCTTTTGTCGCTGGCAAAAAACGAGTACCAAAACCAGCAGCAGGTATAACAGCTTTGCGAATACGTTTCATAACAATCTACTCCCTATAATCTACTCAAATAAATAAAATACTTTAAATTGTGACAATTTTATACAATCAAATTTTATTATAGCATAAAAAAAGATTTTCTTCATAAAATTATTTATTCTATCTATCATGAAGAAAATCTTCTTTAATTAATATATCTATCTACATATCTAATTTAGTTTTTAACTCTTCTACTTCATCTATACTTAAATTAGTATATTTAGAAATAATCTTTATACCTACTTTATCTTTTAGCATATTTTTTGCAGTTTGTATAGCTTGCTGATATAAACCTTGTTGTAATCCTTCTGAATACACTCATATATGAATAATAATCTCTTATCGCTTTTTCTCTTTGTTCATACGCTCTACGTTCTATTTTATCCTGTAGAAATATATCTTCAAATTCCACTGCTTCTTTAATTTCTGGAGTTGTCATCACAATTTCTCCAATTCTTCTTTATTATATAGATCTTCTTATTGGACAAATTTTTTATAAGCATTACATTATTTAGTTATTAATTGTTGTAAATGTAATATTTCTTGTTCATTCAGTCCAGTATTCTGAGATATAAAATCAATAGACATATTAGCTTTTAATAAATTAATAGCAACTTTTCTAATACCTTCTTGCAAACCTTGTTGTAATCCTTCTTGTAACCCCTGTTGTAATCCTTCTTCTTTGAATGCACTCATATATGAATAATAATCTCTTATTGCTTTTTCTCTTTGTTCATACGCTCTACGTTCTATTTTATCCTGTAAAAATGTATCTTCAAATTCTACTGCTTCTTTAATTGCTGGAGTTGTCATCGCTATTTCCTCCAATTCTTTTTTACTATATTTCCCTGAAAAATAAGCAATCCATGCTTCAGATGCTCTTATTTTTCTCATATCCTTCAAAGTAAATTTAGGCAATTCTAGAAAATGTATCTCTATATGGTCTGTAAGTTTTTTATGAGATTTTTCATTTAATAGATTATAGATATTATGCCAATCCTGTTCATCTTCCAAATAATCAAATGCTAATAGATTTATAGTTATAGCCTTTTTTAATTTTTTATATTCTGCACCTTTTTCTAATTGCTCTGAATACATTTTTGACCAATAGTACAATGAACGCTCAGCCATTAATTTAAACGGACAAACTTGTACCTCGATATCCACTTGTGTACCATCATTTAAATCCGCTCTAATATCTAATTTAGATAATTTACCATCTAATGTTAATGGTTCATTATCTTTATCTAAAAAAGTTATATCTGTAAAACAATTTTCATCATCTGTATTTAAAATTCCATTTAAAAAGCTAAGTGTTAAATTCTTTCTTTTTTTATCCCCCAAAAGCTTTTTAAAATATAAATCATTTAATCTATTAAACTTTTCCATAATATCATTCCTTAAGATTTATTACTAATTATATAATATCATATCTCTTATAATTCAAACCAGCCACTATTTTCTTTATCATTTTCTATTAAATTGCTAAGTTCTAATACAAAAGTACCATCATTCATTATAATTTTCTATAGCTTCTTTTAGGGAATTGGCTTCTAATTTAAATAATTTTGATGTAATTTTCTCAATAATCATAGTATATTTTTTCATTTTACATTATTTTTTCCATGCAATTGTTTTTGCTTTTCTACAAAATGTTACAATTACACAAGCTCAAAGTAAACAAATAACGTTAATGATAATAATGTTTAAAGCAATATATATATCAACAAAATAATCCCAATGATGAGCAAGCTATTCAAAATAGAATAAGAAAAAATACCAAAGATAGTAAAAACCTTTATTTTAAACAATGCTAATATAAATAGCAGTAAACAAAATAATAAAGCTGATACAAATAATAATAAATAATTTATTTTTTTTATTAATTATGTTACACTGAATATATAATATAGTTTAATAAGGACATGAGTATTATGGATATATTGTTTGATATATTTTCAACAGTTGGATATATATTTTTAGGAATTATTGGGTTAATTTTACTTTATTTTTCACTTAAATATATAGTTTTTATAACAATAGATTTATTTTGTATAATAGTATCCTTCCCATTTTATTTATTAATGCATCCTATACGATTAATTACTAATCCTATAAAATTTTTTAAATACTTATTAGGTCGAGGACCAATGTTAGGTGAAAAATTTTGGAATGAAGAAATTAAAGAAATAACTCAAAAAGATAAAGAAAGATATGCTGAAAGATGGAATAAACTTACTCCTGAAGAAAAAGCTGAAGCTAAAGCTTTTTCTAAAGCTATGAGAGAATGGGATGAAGAAATAGATCCAAGAAATCGTGAATATGTTGCTTCAGAGGGTCAATATATTGGTAAAGATATGTGGGGAAATGACATAGATAAAGATAAAATAAGTAGAATTTTACACTATTAATTATAGATAATAAATCTAATTAGTATAAAAAAGAAGTCAGATTTTGATACATATTCAAAAAGTTGAACATAAGAATAACTTTTGAATATGTAGTTCATTTACATCATGACTTCTTTTTGTTTATTTAAAATATAATTTATCAAGGACGTGTTTTATTTGAAAGTATTGTTATTTTTTATAACACCATTTATTATTAATGAATTATTTTCCTATAATATAATATATAATAAAATGCTTACATATCTTTATTCTTTTAATATACTTGAGAATCGTCATCCTGATTTATTAAAGTATATTTTCTTATTAATCGCTACTTTTATTAGCTATAGTATTATAAAATATGTTTTGAGATTAATTTTCTATATAAAAGAATGTATCTACGAATTATACTTAGATAAAAAAATGTATCGTACTAATAAGAAAAAAGGCTTCTTATTTGAATGTGCTGTTGGTATGATGTATGAAAAATTAGGTTATACAGTGATATATAATGGTGTGTTAAAGAATAAAGCTGATATGGGTATTGACCTTATTTGTTTTAATAAAAATAAACATGAAATACTATTTATTCAATGTAAAAATTATGAAAAAGCAACTATTCATTCTAATATTGTAAATCAATTTTATGGAAGCAGTTTATCATTTTTCTTAAGATATATGAATTATAAAGCAACGACTATTGAAGATAAACACAAATCTTTTATAAATGCCATGTTTAATAATACTATAAAAATAAAACCTATATTAGTTTGTTCAAAAAAAATTGCTTCAGATGCTTATGCTACAGCAAAAAATTTAGGCATAAATTTACTTGTAGAGAACTCTGACATTCAAGAATTATATCAATATCATCGTACACATAAATTTGCTAAACTAGTTAAAAGAAATAATGATAATATAATTAAAGATAATCTTTATTTTTCTTATAATAAAGATTATTTCAGAAGCTTGTCTAATATAGATAAAAATTTAGATTTTATAATGAAAGTATCAAATAAATATTTTATTAAAGATTATTTTGAACTGGAAAATTTTTTAAATTCTACTTTTATAAAATATATTTCTGTTTCATATTATAAATATTGGATTTATAGATGGTTAAAAATAAATTTTACTATAGAAGATTAAAATTTATGTAAATCTTCGCCTTTATAAGCCCTTTATTTTTTCTTTTAGATATAAATGTATTATTATTAATAAAAAGCCCTTTAGAATTCATTTCTGAAGGGCTTTTTTTATAACAATGTTATAAATTTAGTTTTACTTTTATTTTCTCAATATCTTTAATAGATAATTTCGTTATTTGGGAAATAATATTAATATTAATACCTTCTTTTAATCCATTAATAACAACTTTTTCAATACCTTCTTTTATACCTTCTTCAATACCTTCTTCTTTATATGAATTCATATATGAATAATAATCTCTTATTGCTTTTTCTCTTTGTTCGTATGCTCTACGTTCTATTTTATCTTGTAAAAATGTATCTTCAAATTCTACTGCTTCTTTAATTGCTGGAGTTTTCATCGCTATTTCCTCCAATTCTTTTTTACTATATTTTCCTGAAAAATAAGCAATCCATGCTTCAGATACTCTTATTTTTCTCATATCCTTTAAAGTAAATTTGGGCAATTCTAGAAAATGTATCTCTATATGGTCTGTAAGTTTTTTATGAGATTTCACATTTAATAGATTATAGATATTATGCCAATCCTGCTCATCTTCCAAATAATCAAATGCCAATAGATTTATGGCTATAGCCTTCTTTAACTTTTTATATTCAGCACCTTTTTCTAATTGCTCTGAATACATTTTTGACCAATAATATAATGAACGCTCAGCCATTAATTTAAAAGGACAAACTTGTACCTCAATATCTACTTGTGTACCATCATTTAAATCTGCTCTAATATCCAATTTAGATAACTTACCCTCTAAGGATAATGGCTCATTATCCTTATCTAAAAAAGTTATATCTGTAAAACAGTTTTCATCATTTTTATTTAAAATTCCATTTAAAAAACTAAGTGTTAAATTCTTTTTTTTTATCTCCTAAAAGCTTTTTGAAGTATAAGTCATTCAATCTATTAAAATTTTCCATGATAATATTCCTTCATTATCAATCATCTATATTATAACACGGAAAAATATCGGAAAAAAATAAAACTGCATTTTTAAAAGTCAAATATAAAACAACTTTTAAAAATGCAGTTTATTATATTTATGATGAAGAAAACTTATATTTTTATTAATGATTGACCTGTTTAGCTAAAGTTTCATTCATATGTCTTATACCTTCTTCTAAATTAGCCAAGTGTTTATCCATGCGAAATAACAAAAAACTTGCTACTACCATAGGAAAACCATAATTTGCTATATACGTAAAAATATATTCCATATTATCACCTTAATTCTTTATTTCTCTAGAGATTTATTAATAAAAGCTAATGCTTTACGATAATTTTTGCTTACAGCTTGTACAGATATATGCAATAGTTTTGCTACTTGTTTATATTTTAATCCTTTAAATACTACCAAAATAAAGACTTTATATTGTTTAGGTGGCAATTGATGAATAAGCTTCATTATATCTAATCTAGAAGAAATACTATCAGCTAAATCCTCATCTACTGCCAATAAATCCCCAAATTCTTTTATTTCATCATCATCATCTGTATTCATTTGAGCAGATAATGACACTTCATTTTGCCAAATACGCAAATATCTACGAAATAAAGTATGCACACCTTGATATACTTTTACTTTAGCATAACCGGCAAACGGCACACCTAAAGACTCATTAAAATCTTTAATTGCCTGATAAAAACTAATCACGGCTTCTTCATATGCCTCTTCTTGAATAGATATTAAATGATGTTGTCTAGAAGCACTATTTAATAAATTCTTATACTTATTTAATAATAACTGTATAGCATAATTATCTCCAGCTTTAGCTTTTATTAATAGTCTTTCCATCTAATCGTCTTCTTTCTATCATCAAGAGAATAATTTAAAAGAAAAAGGGGTGACACACACCCCTTTTTCCTTATTCCACAGCGATTTCTGCTGTGTCCTGACGATTTACACTACCTAAATTATATTTTTGTAAGCCCGCTATTTTTTGACCGATATCTAAAATATCATCTTCTGATAAAGAAGGATTGATATAACCGAAACTACGACTGCTATAACTAGCTTTACCTGTAGAAGTAGTACCTGTTTCTACTTTAATGATGATTTCACATTCTGCATTTTTCTTAACTGCCATAATACATTCCTCCTAATAAACTATAAAATTATAAATTAAACTTAAGCTAAAACATCTTGTGTAGTAGTTGTGATATATGCTTCTTTAATCGCTGTTGCTTTATGATTATCTTTGATAATAGCCTGTGTATCAATCATTTTCTGCATGACTACATCGACTTCACTTTTTGTTAATTCATCTTTAGGATCTGCCAAATTATATTTAAAATCGTCTCCATTATCTAAAGTAAATACCATTGTTAATTTGCGTGTATCTGCCATTAAAAATCACTCCTTAATTTTAAAATTTAAAAATACATCATAGCTTTAATTGATAACATCTTTTGCCGCCGTTTCTTATTCATCTTATCAACTCCTTACACTTATTTACTTGCAACTTAGATGGCAAAAATCAACCCCTAAATAAAAAATTTTTTCTTAGCAAATAAAAAAAGACAAACTATTATCCAAAATTACATAATAGTTTGCCTTTCGCTATATGTGCAGTTATGAATGAATTTTTTATTCTATTTTAGTCTTAATTAATAAACCTGAAAAATCATAATCTATTTCATTTAAGTCTTTCCAACCACCTTTAGGACTATTAGAATCAATAACTTGTATTTTTCCTTCTTTATTTTTTTTAGTTAACATATAATGTAACGCTACTAAAGATTCAGCATTTTCATAAATCCAACCTTTAGGCATATAAATACCTATTCCATATTTTTCTGAAGGCACTAAAACATCTGTTAACTTTTTATCTATATCTTTAAATTTTAAAGGCTCATTATCTATCTGTGCTTCTATTATATCCGATTTCCATTTACTTTCTACTTTATTTACTTTATCCTTAATGCCATCAGAAGTTTTTAAGCAATATAAATTAAAATCTATATCTCTCCCCATATCTTTAACTATATCTTTTAAATACTCTACTATTTTATTAGGATGTGAACCTTCTGCTTCTTTAAATTTTATGTTCGCATATATTTCATTTATTTTTTCATATATCTTCTCATCATTTTTCTCTAACATTTTTTCTTCTAAATCCATTTTCAATAAATAATAGTATGTAGCACATGCTCCACATGTAGGACCTTTTTGACCAGGTAAATTATCATAAAATTTTTCCATAGTAAAACACTCCTTTTATAAGTAATTTGGTTTTCGTTTAAAACCTAAATGATAAACACTATATTGCATTACAACTTGATGTTCTCCAATATTTAAAATAAAAAAATTACGTTCTATACCAATTATTTTTCCTTTAGGATATTCAGTAAGACATCTATTTAACAAATCTATTTGTTTTTGTATAGTTCGTTCATCTGTTGCTTTTTCTGGATTATTATTACCAATAACTATACGCTTTACATAACCTACTGATGATATATCAAATACTTCTTTATTTCTCATCTCTTTTTATTCACTAATAATTTTATTTTTTAGTTACATTACTATTAGTTGTACTTCCATAATTAGTAGTATTATTATTTCTATTATTTATATTTTCATTCTTATTATTTTTATTATCTATTGTTTTTTCTTCTAAATTATTTGCTTTTGTTATCGGGGTAATAGCTGTTGTTACTATATCTAATACTCTAGATAATCCTTCTGGTAAATCGCCTTGGCTTGCATGAATTTGCACATGATATTTAGCAGAATTATCACTAGAACGAGTATTTTCTTTATGACTAGAAATTGAACCTTTAATTTTCACATCCATATGAAATGGTCCAATCTTTAGACCTGCATTGGCTTCTAATTCCCCTTTTTTATCATCAATTTCTTTACTACTTTCAGAAGATTTTACTTCCATATCAAAACTTACATCTACATCATCAATAGCTAATGCTGGTACTTTTACTACGGCTAATAATGGAACATTTAAATCTACATCTTCCATTTTAGGATTTCCATTTTCATCGTTGATAGCTCGCTTAAAACTAAAATTTACAGTTTGTGCTGTCAATCTTCCTTGTTCATCAGCTGTCATACACACATTAGTAATAAAATCTGATGTTGCTCTAGCCAACATAGTTTGTGCATCACATGCTGCTTTTAATGGCCCCCCAATTAACGAGCTCATATCCAAGCCACCGAATTGCTCAGACATTTTCTCTAAAGACATATAAATCACTCCTTATATTTATTAAGGCACCATACGTATCATCATATCATTTACCCTCATGATACCTTCTGGTGGCTCTTTATTTATAAATTCAATTTCAACATGAATACTATTTGTATCTTCTGTATTAGCAAAAACATTTGTAATAATTTGTTTTTTGTTTTGATTTTTTCTAAGCAAATTAGTCAATACTTTTTCGTTGGCAGTTTTATTTTTTCCATCTATCGTTGTTTTATTATTTTCAACTTCTTTTTTGCCAAAATCTACTAATTTCACATCAAAATCCATTTTCACTTTTTTCATAGCTAATGAATTCTGTGGTACCAAGCAAAATGCTGGAATTTCAATTATTTTATATTCATCTAATACTTGCTCTATTTTTATATCATTTTTATCACTATTTTGTGCATTCTTTTCTTGTTCATTAATGACATCAGTTTTAGCACTAGGAATTTTTATCTTTAACATTAAAGGATTTCCATCTTTATCAAAATATTTACTCATTAATGCCAAATGTTGATTTTGTGTCAATTCTTGAGATTTTATGACAGCCCCTTGAAGACTACTTATTAATTCATCAAAAGCTTGAAAATCTGACATATTTTTTACCTCCTTTTATTTTTATCATAATACATATTAATATATTTTTTTAGTGCTATTATTCACTGCTTATCTTCCTTAAAAATTATGTCATAAAAAATACATTTTATGACTATATTTATAATAATAAAAAAAAAATATATATTATTTATTTATAAGAATATATAGAAGGTGTTATCATGACAAAATATTATATTGTTGATGGAAATAAACCTTTACTCCAAATAGGTATATCCAATTTAATATCCAATAATCTTCCTAATTTAAAATTATTAAGTACTCCAGACTATAAAATTTCATTATTATTAATTTTATGCATTGATAGCTTATCTAATAGTCAAAAATACTTATTAAAATACCAAGATTATTCTAATTTACATACTCTAATTCTATATAGTGAAGCTGATAACAATTTAAATTTATCAACATACTTAATTAATTGTTCTTGTATTTTAAAAGACTCCATTTCTTTTCAAGACTTACTAAATTGTCTTCAATTAATCGAACATAACATATTCTTTAGTGATAAAAATATCTTTTCTCATTTAAAACAACAATTAAAATCCTATAATTCGTTAAATGCTTCTCTATCCCAATTAAATATTAAACATAAGCCTACATATAAAGAATTAACTATTGCCAAATTTATTCTTTGTGGACTAGATAATAAGGCTATAGCACATGAACTCAATCTATCTTTTGGAACTATAAAAAATACAATTTCTTTAATTTTAGAAAAATATAATTTCCACAATCGCTCTCAAATTATATCATTATTATTTTTTCAATAAAATTATAGAAAGGATTAAATTTTATGCAAAAAATTTGTCTTTACTGCCACACTTCTTTTTCAACACAAAAGAAACATCAAATTTATTGCTGTCACCAATGTCAAAAAAAAGGCTATAAACAAATTTATTATAAACGCAAAATTAATAATGATATTGATTCTAATAAACTATTAATCAGACAATTCTATTGTGCTAAATGTCATACATTAGTTTTAATTTATAATATTAAAGATAGACGAACTAAATTTTGTAGACCCCACTGTGAAAAACTTTATTGGAAACATCATAATAAATGTTCATAATAAAAATAATAACTTAATATAATTTATATTTTATGCATAAAAATTTACATTCTATGACAAAATATACCTCATTTGTATATATTTTGATAAGCTAATAATAAAAGAATAGGGTGATTTTTATGTATATCATTTTTGTTTCAAATAATGCAGCAACTCATAATAAATTATTACAAAAAATAGATAATTTTATATTATATCATCATTTATCACATATAGATCTATATTCTTATTCAAGTATAAACATTAATAATATCTATACTTTAGATAGATTTGAAGCATACTATTTTCTATTGGATATTGATTCTCAAAAATATTCTATAAAAGATATTATGCAATTAACTAAATATTTCTCTTTCAGTAAAATAGGTATCTACTCTAAAGATGAACAATATTTTCTAAACTTATGTAACTATTTACCACTACAAGGATATATTAATGTAAATCAAATAAATTGGGAAAAATCCCTACTACATTTACTAATTCATTTAAATAAACAAAATTCTACAATACCCAATGGACTATTTATTTCTACTAAACAAACAAAAGAACTTATTCCTTTTAACTATATCTACTACATAGAAACTATTAAAGGTAGTCATTATTGCAAAATTATATGTGATAAAAAATCACATATATTCCGAGGCAATATTTATGAAACAATAACTATGCTTGATAAAAGATTTCTTATAGTTCGTGCTTCAACAATTGTAAACTTAGATAAAATCATTTCCATAGATACAAAAAATAAATATTTACATTTTAATAATAATGAATTTTGTTCTTATAGTGCTAAAAATTATAAAAAAATATGTAAAAAAATCAAAAAAATATATACACAATAATTATTTAGGAGATGATCATTTTGAAAGTTATCGATATTTCTGCCTGGCAAGAAAATATTAATTGGCAAGCAATTAAAGATGCAGACATAAAAGGTGTAATTATAAAAATAGGTGAAAAAACTCATTTAGATGATATGTTCATCACACATGTAAATAATGCTGCAAAAAATAATCTGCCCTATGGCATATATTATTATGCTCATGCTTCAACAATTGATGAAGCTATAGCTGAAGCCAATTGGGTTGATAATCAAATAAAAACATATTTAAATGGGAAAAACCCCAAACTTGGTATTTGGTATGATGCTGAAGATAATTCTATGTTAAAAAGTAGTAATAATATTGCTTATATTATTGGTAATTTTATTAATAGATTAAATGAAATTGGTTATAACTATGTAGGTCTTTATAGTTCCTATAATTGGCTTACTAATGTTATTGACTTAAATCTACTCGCAGATTATATACCTATTTGGACGGCTCAGTATGGATATCATGAAAATAGTTTTGCTATTGAAAATCCTAATCGCATATGTCGTCTTTGGCAATATACAGACTGTGAACAAATAGGTAATATGCAATTAGACTGCAATATCTATTATTAAAATATTATTTAAGAAAGAAGGTTATTTTATGTTTCAAAATTTAAATTTAAACATAGATGATATTTCATCTACTATTGATGAAAATATAAAATCTTCATCAATCAATTACAGAGGCATTTATAAAATAAAAAGTCAAAATAATTTATATTTTGATGTATGTGGCAATAGTTCAGATAATAATACTCCTATTATCTTATATCCTAATAACAATCATAATAATCAAAAATTTATTATTGAACCACTAGAAGATACTAATATTACTTCTTCAATTCAAGATTTACTAAACAATATATCAAATAGAAAAGAGCCTAACTTATATAGCATAAAAGCATTTCATAGCAAAAAAAGTTTAGATATTTCTAGTGAAAATAAAGCAAATGGGGCAAAATTAATCCAATATGAGTATCATAATGGGGCAAATCAACACTTTATAATCGTACCTATAAACAATAACAATCCTAATCTTGTAAATATCTATATTGCTCATTCTAATAAAGTCCTCGATATTCCAGGAGCAAATTTTAAATCAAAGGTGCAAATTCAACAATATACAGCTAATAACACTATTGCTCAACAATTTACGTTGGAAAAAATCAGTGATTTATAATTTATATGGAGGTTTTAATATGTGTAAATTAAAACAAATTCAAATAAATCAAATCATCGGTAAAAGTTTTGAAGAAGCTTGCTTGAACGAACTAAAGAAATCTTATGATAAAGTAGAAAAACAAATTTCTTTATATTATAAAACAACAAATGGTACAATAAAATCTTTTCGTCCTGATTTTATTATATATAATAAAGATGGAGAACCCATTCATCTTATAGAAGCAAAATCTTCTGCAACTGCTTCATTTACTGAAAATCAATATGAAGGATATCTTGCAGTTGCTAATGGTAGTGCTTACTATGATTCTAATTGTACAAGTTTATTTCCTAAGATATTAACAATTGTTATGTATCCTTCTGATAGTAATCCTCAAATCATTGAACAAATTCATCAAAGATTTAATCCAAATAAAATTTAATATAAAACTATATGCTCATTATTTCTTAAAATTTATTCTTTTTTTATTTCTCTACTATTTTATCAATAAACTAATAAATTAACATCTTCTTTAGTTATTATTATAATATTTATTTTCATATTTTCTTATTAAAGTTATTTAATATACAAAAAATCTCAAAGAAATTAGTTTCTTTGAGATTTTTTACTACTTATTTATTTCTTGTAAATATCTTAATAAAGCATCTTGCCATATTGGTAATCTATTAAAGCCTGCTTCATCTAAACATTTTTTGCTCATTCTTGAATTATGTGGTCGTTTAGCTTTTGTTGGAAATGCTGTTGATGGTACTGGTTCAACATTTATCTTTATATCTGCTTGTTTAAATATTTCACAAGCAAAATCATACCATGAACATATCCCTTCATTTGTAGCATGGTAAATACCATATTTATCAGATAATGCCATATCACAAAGTAATTTTGCTAAATCCACTGTATAAGTTGGTGAACCTATTTGGTCATTAACTACAGTTAATTTATCATAATTTTTAGCTAAGTTAAGCATAGTCTTGATAAAATTCTTACCATTACTACCAAATACCCAAGAAATACGCACAATAAAATATTTATCTAAAATCTCTTGTACAGCTAACTCTCCATCAAGTTTAGATTTACCATAAACATTTTGTGGTGCTTTTTCATCATTTACTTCATAAAAATTTTCGCCACTACCTGCAAATACATAATCTGTACTGATATAAATCATTTTAGCATCAATTTCTTTACAAACTTCTGCAAGATGTTTTGTTGCATCAGTATTTACAGCTCTACAAATATCAACTTCATCTTCTGCTTTATCCACTGCCGTATATGCAGCACAATGAATTACTACATCAGGTTTATATGCTTTAACAAAATCTTGCATTTTTTCTGTATCTGTTAAAGAAAACTCATTTCTTGTTGTACCGATACATTCTATATTTCTAGCTTTTAACTCACGTACTACATCAAAACCTAACTGACCTGTATAACCTGTTACTAAGACCTTCACTAAAAATCACTCCTTACAAAGAAAGAGAGCCTAAGCTCTCTTTTTATTTATCTATTTTTATACATCTTATCATAATAGTCTTTGTATTCACCACTGATGATTTTTTCCCACCAAGATTTATGTGTTAAATACCAATCAATAGTTTTCTTAATTCCATCATCAAATTTAGTAGCAGGAAGCCAACCAAGTTCATTATGAATTTTTGTAGGATCAATAGCATATCTACGATCATGACCTGGTCTATCTGTTACAAATTCAATTAAATCCTCACTTTTGCCAAGTTCTTTAATAATTGTTTTCACAACTTCTAAATTAGTGCGTTCATTATGACCACCAATATTATATACTTCACCAATTTTTCCTTTGCGAATGATTAAATCTATAGCAGAACAATGGTCCTCTACATAGAGCCAATCACGTACATTTTCACCTTTACCATACACTGGTAATTTTTTATCATTTAAAGCATTTGCTATCATGAGTGGAATTAATTTTTCAGGGAAGTGATATGGTCCATAGTTATTAGAACAGCGAGAAATAGTCACAGGTAATTTATAAGTACGATAATATGCTTGCACTAATAAATCTGCTGAAGCTTTCGAAGCTGAATATGGACTAGAAGTATGAAGTGGTGTTGTTTCTATAAAGAATAAATCTGGTCTATCTAGTGGTAAATCTCCATAAACTTCATCTGTCGATACTTGATGATAGCGAATATTACCATATTTACGACAAGCATCCATCAATACACTTGTACCAATTACATTTGTCTGTAAAAAAATTTCTGGATTTTCAATAGATCTATCCACATGAGATTCTGCTGCAAAGTTTACTACAACATCAGGCTTTTCACTTGCAAATAATTCATCAACAAGAGCTCTATCAGCAATATCTCCTTTAACAAATTTAAATTTAGGATTTTTCATTGCTACTTCTAATGTTTCTAAATTACCAGCATAAGTAAGTTTATCTAAACAAACTACTTTATCATTTTGATAATTATCTAATTCATAATAAACAAAATTACTACCAATAAATCCTGCTCCACCAGTTACTAATATTTTCATTATTTATCTTCTCCATATATAAATTTTAAAATTCTAATAAAAAATAATTTTATAATATTATAAAAATCAAACATATAATATATACTGTAAATTTTATTATACCCATTCAATGATAATAAAAAATAGGTAGTGATTTTTTAGCTTGTACATAAAACAACCATTGACAAGAATACATAAAATTGGTAAAATACATATATTGGAAGGATGATTTGTATGTTAAAAGAAAAATTATTAGAAGATTTAAAAGAATGTATGAAAAATAAAAATACTGTTAGAAAAAATGTTGTTCAAATGGTTAGAGCAGCGATTCTTCAAGTTGAAAAGGATAAGCAAATTACATTAAATGATGATCAAATAATAGATATAATTGCAAAAGAGTCAAAAAAGAGAAAGGATTCTTTAGTAGATTATGAGAAAAGTGGAAGAGAATCTGCAGGATGCCATCGACGCGGCAAAGGTTGCC
>ERZ836877.1227-NODE-1227-length-40041-cov-9.969364_pt1 | contig 40041 bp, 28 predicted proteins | sample MGYA00519469_ERZ836877 | MGnify/ENA primary metagenome ERZ836877 (study PRJEB31850, sample SAMEA3708809) | human gut metagenome | biome: human gut; feature: human-associated habitat; material: faeces | place: China | collected 2014 ...
TTTATTTGCGGTTGGCGACCACATCTATTATATCAAAAAGGAGGATTTTTTCTACTCATAGCTAGAAGCTTTTAGAACCCCGTGTATAACACGGGGTTTTAATAAGCCCAAAAATATTAGCACTAAACTATAAAAATTTAGTGCTAATAAATAAAATTTTTTAAGACATTTTCAAAAATGATTGACATTTGTTTTTTTATAAATCTCTAATCATATCTATCTCCTATCATATTCTAGTTTCTAAATATATTTGTGGCAATATACTATCCTTTTTCTTCGATTACAATCTATTTATAATCCTCACTACTAATAACTTCAATTCCATTTTTTATTAAAAGTTCTGCTAGTATACCATTTCCTTGTATTAATTTACCATCAAAATTTCCACTATATATTTTTCCTGTCCCACAAGATGGACTTCTTGCTTGAAGTATAGCTTTTTTTATATTTAATTTTTTTGCAAATTCTAATACTTCTTTTGCACCTTTTTCAAAATTTTCTGTTACATTGTTGTTTTTCTCATCTATAACATATTTTTTTCCATCAACTATTTTAATTTCAGCAGGATTTCTTGGTGTTTGTAATCCACCTAATTGTTCAGGGCATATTGGTATTGCTTTTCCTTCTTTTACAAGATTAAAAACTTTTTCATTATAATTATTTCCACCACTATATTTACAATTTATACCTGCTAAACATGCACTTACTAAAATCATTTACATTAATCCTCTTTCTATTAATTTAGGTATGACATGTTCTCCTAAAATACTACCTACTTTTATACCTTTTTCCTTATAATTTTTATCAATCCAAATTGCCTCTTTTATTTCATTATTACATTTTATTTCTCCGTCTATTTGTGCAATGTAGGTTTGCACATGAATTGGCTCATTTGAAAAACAAGCTATGTCATCATATCCACCAAGAAATTCTACTTTAATCAAATCTACTGTCAATTCTTCATGTAACTCTCTTTTTAATGTTTCAAAATCTGTTTCTTTCTCTTTTCTTTTTCCTCCTGGAATTATACATTCCTCTCTGTTATTCTTTTTCCTTTGTACTAATATTTGCTTATCTTTTAAAATTACTCCGCCAACTTTATCTATCATTCATCTCACTTCCTACTTTACTAAATTTATATCTCCTTTTATGACAATTGGAGAAAATCCTGAAATTTCATCATACAACATTCCTTCAGGAATATCATTATATAAATATATTTTTTTACCTTTCATAAATGCTTCATATATTTCAATAAAAGTCGCTCCTCCAATATAGTTTTTCTTACCATTTTTATCAAAATTTAAAGTTAATACAGCATCCATTGTTGCAATTCTTTCTTCACTCATTTTAAACATTCTTGCTTTAAACTCACTATGAGATTTTTTTCCTAAATTCCAACTTTTCTTTTCTGCATCAGGTTCATAATATGAATTTGGTAATTCAACTACATGTCCATTCTCCTCTAGTTTTTCTTTTATTGGTGCAATATCCTTATAAAATGCTTTACTACATATAATTAATATTTTCATTTCAATCATTCCCTTTCATTCTTATTTACGGTTCATTATATCATACTTTCTTTAAATTGTCTCTGTTTTACAGGTTTAAAAATACCACAAGGGCAAGGTTTTTTTCTTCCTACTTTAAGAAATTGTACTGTATTATCTTCCTTTCCACCTTGCTTCCATATTGGCATCTTTTTTCTAATTTTATCAATATAACCAATAATTACTTCTTTTTCTGTTTCTGGTGGATATTTAATTTTTTGTTTTTTATTTTACTAGTTCCTCGAAGCATTTCCATTGTTCTGGTTTTTCTTTGTATGTTTTATATGTTGTTCTGTCATAGTAATAGAATGTTCTGTTGTTTTCTACTACTAGTCCTCCTACTATGTTTTTTCCTTTTTTGTTTTCGTCTGTTATATATTGTTGTAGTGCGTTTGATTTTATTTCGTTGTCTTTTTCGTTGTATCCTTTTCCTGCTTTTGTGTCAAATATTCCTATTCTTCCGTCTTTGAATTGTATTAGAAAGTCTGGTTGGAATGCTGTTCCGTCTTCTTTTGCTATTCCGAAGTTGGTGTTCATGTGTTCTGATCCGTTTTTCCAAAAGTATTCTATGCTGTTTTCGTGTTTGTCTAGATATTCTATGAATTCTAGTTCTAGTTTGTCTGCTTTTCCTTCTTTTGTTTCTACATATAGTGGTTGGTGTATTGATAGTTTTGATTCTATTTTTATGTTTGTGTTTGGGTTGTAATTTTTGTCAAATGGTATGTGCCATTCTTCGTTTATTTCGTATTTTTCTTTTTGGTCTACTTCATATTCGTGTATTGGCTTGTAGTTTTGTGTTGCTGTGCTTATTATTTTTCCGAATGTTTCGTTGTTGTTTACTACTATGTTTTGTATTAGTATTATTCCTTTGTTTTGTGGTCTTATATATAGATATTTTCCGAATGTGCTTATTATTGCTGTTTTTACTGTTGGTATTGATCTTACTGGTGCGAATCCGTTTAAGTTGTTTTTTATTACTTTTTCGAAGTCGTTTTGTAAGTCGTCATCACTCATTATTATGTCTACCAAATTTTCTTGTTCTTTTATTTCTATTTCTTCGTCTACTTTTTCTGATTCTATGTGTACGTCACTTAGTATTGAGTCTTTTTTTCTGTATTCAAAGTTTATTCCTGATTCTTTCATTTTTTCTTTGTTTGTTATTGTGTCTTGTATTGGGATATTTTCTTTTTCTGGTATGTTGAAGTGTTTGCAAAATTCTCTTTCATATACTTTGTAAAATGAGCTTGTGATGTCTCCATAGTCTGTTCTTTTTTTGTAGTATGATTTTAGTGTCATTATTTGTTTCTTTTCTGTTGTTGTTTCTTCGTTCTTTTTTGTTTGGTTTTCTTCATTGCTTTCTTCATTGTTGTTTTTTTGGTTTTCGTTTGTTGCGTTTTCTTTTTCGTTGTTTTGTGTTGTGTTTGTTTGTGTGTTTTCTTCTTTTTTTGTTTGGTTTTCTATTATGTTTTTTATTGCTTGTTCATATTCTAGTTCTAGTGATATTTGTGTGTATTCGCTATTTGGGTTTTCTATTTGTTGTGCATTTTGTTTGTTTACTGTGTCTTCTGTGTTTTCTGTGTTTGATGTGCTTTCTATGATTGATCCACTTTCTATGGTTGACGCATTTTCTATGTTTAGTATATTTAGTTGGTCTTGTGTGCTTTGTGCGTTTATTGCTATTTTTATGTCTGGTTTGTATTCTTCTTTTACTTTTGAGTTATATGTTTTTATTATGTTTGGGTTGTATATTTCTTTTTTTATGGCTATTGATTGTATGTTTGAGTATACGTATGATCTGTTTAGTGCTTCGTCTGTGTAGTGTTTGGCTTCTGGCATTCTTAGTATTCTTCCTACTGTTTGTATTTCAAATACTATGCTGTTGACTTCTCTGAATTTTAATAGTATTTGTGCCCTTGGACAGTCCCATCCTGTGTCTATTGCCATTTTGAATATTAAGTATTCTACTTTGCTGTCGTTTGTGTTTAGTTCTTCGTAACTGTTGTTTATTTTGTCGTCGTTTAGCCAGATTGCTAGTTTTCCGTTTTCTGTTGTTATTCCTTTATTTTTTAGAAATTTTTCTACTGCTGCTCTTTTTTCTTCTCCATAGTTTGAGTTTGGTATTTGTATTAGTGTTAGTGGGGTTATTAGATTTTTTGTTTCTCCTTCGTTGTATAGTTTTTGGTATCTTTTTTTTAGTTCTTCTTCTTTGTAGTAGGCTGATTCTAATACTAGTGATTCTGAACTTTTTTCGTTTTCTTCTTTTTCTATTGCTTCTGCTATTTTGTCATTTATTATTATTTCTTTTTTTATCATTCCTTCGTTTATTACGTCTGTTGGTTCTACATATACTCTTGCGTTGATGTTTTCTGAGTTGAATACTGGTGTTGCACTCATTTCTATTGTTAGGTTTGGTGCTATTATTTCGTCTCTTATTTCTTTTGCTCTTTTTGTTGTTGCACTTGAGTGACTTTCGTCTATTATTAGTATTATTTTTCTGTTTTCTCTTGTGTTTTTTAGTATTGTTGGGAAGTTGTTTTGTTCCCAGTCTTTCATTAGCGTGTTATTGAATTCTTTTGTTTTTTTGTCTTTTTTTCTTATTTTTTCCCAGTTTACAAATACTATTTCATTTTGATTTATTATGTCTCTTGAGCCGAAAAATTCGTTTTCTAATAGACTGCATTCTATTGTGTCTCCTATTTCTTTTTTTACACTTTTATGACTTTGTACTTGTAATTCTCCTTTTCCTATGCTTATCCATAGAAAGCATAGGTCTTCTTTTGTTTCTTTTGTTAGCTCGTGTATGTATCTTGCTATTGTGATTGTTTTTCCGCTTCCTGTTGGTGATTGAAATATTATTGTTTCGTTTTTTGGCGTTTTTAGAAACATTTCTGTGAATTGCATTAGCTGGTCTATTGCGTTTTGTTGGTAATTTTTTAGCTCTTTCATCTTTTTTTCCTTTCTTTTTTATTTTTTGAGTTGATTTTTTTGTTTCTTTTTGTTTATTGTTTATTTTTTGTTGTTATCTTTTTTTATTTTGTTTTTCTTGGTTTTTAGATTTGATTATCTTGTTTTTTATTTTTTTGCTGTGTTATTTTTTTATTTTTCGTTGCTTATTTTGGATGTTTTTTTGTATTTGTCGTATATTTTTTGTGGTATTGCTTCTATTTTGTAATTTTTTATTTCTTTTAGTTCTTGTTCTTCTATTTCGTTTCCTAGCGTGAATATATATAGTTTTTTCTTTTCTTTTATTTGTTTTACTTTTGCTATAAATTCTTTATATTGTGTTTGGATTGTGTCAAAGTATATACATGTGTATTTGTTTTTTTGTTTGTTCGTGTATATTGCGTATTGGTCATTTTTTTCTATTTGTTCGTGTGTGTTTTCTTTTATGCATATCATTGGTATGCTTTTTTCTGTTAGGTCATAATATATTTGGTCTTTTGTTCCTTCGTTTTTTATGAAGTCTGTTTTGTAGTATCTTAGTGTTTCTTTGTTTCCTTCTGAGTATTTTGTTCCGTCTTCTCTTTTTCCTGTTATTATTGTTTTTATTCTTGGGTATGTTACTTTTTCACATATTTGGTTTTCGTTGTTTGTGCATATTATGAATTTTCTTTTTCCGTTGTCTGCTTGGTTTAGTTCTATTACTGCTTGTGCTGTTGTTCCTGATCCTGCAAAAAAGTCTAAGATTGTGGCGTCCTTATTGTTTTTTAATGATATTAGTAGTTTTAATAGTCCTACGTTTTTTGGGTTGTCAAATATTTTTTCTTTTGTGTTGAACATTTTCTTTAGTGCTGTTCCTGCTGATGTTGTTTTTACGTCTATTTCATAGTTTTTTACTTTTTGGTTGTTTATGATCGCTGTGTATTTTTTGTTTACTATCATACTTTTTAGTCTTATTGTTGTGCTGTAGTTTTTTTCGTATATTTTGTTTTCTTTGATTTCTAATTTGTTACTGTAAAATAGTTCTTCGAATTTGGCTTTTGTGTATGTGTTTTGTACTAGTTTTCCTTTATTGTATGAGTAATATCTTGTGTATCCTTGTTCTGTTAGTTCTTGGTTTATGTCGTTTATGCTTTTTTCTGTTTTTATTTTTATGTCGTTTGTTTCTGGATTGTAATATACTGTGTAGTTTTTTTCTGATTCTATGTCTTCTACTGGTTTGTTGTATTTGTTTTCTCCTACTAGTACTCTTTTTCCTCCTTTTTGTACATAGTTTTCGTTTTCGTCTTTTATTAAGTCTTTTTCACTTTTTGGTATGTTTTCTATGAAGTATGATTCGTTTTTGTTTTTTGCGTATATTAGACAGTATTCGTTACTTCCTGATATAAATTTTGAGTTTTTTCTTCCTTTTGGATTGTTTTCTACTGATAGCATTGATATGAAGTTTTTTTCTCCAAATACTTTGTCACATAATAGTTTTAGCTGTGCGAATTCGTTGTCGTCTATTGATATGAATATTACTCCGTCTTTTTTTAATAGGTTTCTTGCTATTTTTAGTCTTTTGTACATAAAGTTTAACCATTTGCTGTGTCTGTATCCGTCTTCTTCGTCTATGAATTTGTCGTTATATATGAAGTCGTTTTTTCCTGTGTTGTATGGTGGGTCTATGTATATTATGTCTATTGCTTCTTCGTGTGTGTAGTTTAGTGCTTCTAATGCATGGAAATTGTCTCCTTCTATTAGTATGTTGTTTTCTCCTTCATTTTCTATTTTTTTGTTTTCTATTTCTTTTAGTATTGGTATGTTTTTGTTGCATTCTTCTATTATTTTTTCTGGTTCTTTTTCTTTGTCCCATAGTAGTCCGTATTTGCCGTTGTTTGTTTCATTTATGTTTTTTATGTATTCTATTAGTTCTTCTTTTGACATTTCTTCAAAATTCATTTCTTTTCCTTCCTTTTTTCATTTTTTTGTTTCTTGTTTGTTTTTTTACTTTTTTATTTTTGTTCTTTGCTTTTTTTATTATGTTTTTTTGTTTTGTACACTATTTTTCTTGTTTTGCTTTATGTTTTTTTATCTTTTTTGTTGTTTTTTGCTATTTTATTTCGTATTCTTTTATTATTTTTCCGTCTACATTTTTTAGTATTATTTTGTTTTCTTCTAGTATTATATAGCTGTGTTCTGTGTTGCATTTTGGTAGTGATATTGATCCTGGGTTTGCGAAGATGTATCCTTCTTTTTCTTCTATAAAGCCTTGATGTGTGTGTCCGTATATCATTATTTCAAATTCTTCATACGGGATCTTTTCTATGTTGTATTTATGTCCATGTGTGAAGTAGATCTTTTTTCCGTTTATTTCTTTTAGTACATAGTCGTGAAATTGGAATTCTGATATCATTTCGTCTACTTCTGCGTCACAGTTTCCTCTTATTACTGTTAGTTTTTCTTTCATTGAGTTTAGTATTTTTGCTACTTTCATTGGTTCGTATTCTTGGCTTAGTTCGTTTCTTGGCCCATGGTAGTATAAGTCTCCTAATATTATTATTTCTTCTGGTTTTTCTTTTTCTTCTATTTCTTTTATTTTTTCTGCATAGTATCCTGAGCCATGTATATCTGATATTATTAATACTTTCATTTTTTATCTTTCCTTTCTTACTTTTCTTTGTGCTTTCTTTTTCTTTTTTTCTTTGTTTTTATTTTTTTCTTTTATTTTATATGACTTTTTGGTTTTTGGCAATACTTTTGGTTTTTATTTAAAAGTATTTTTTGTTTAGTTTTTCCAAATAGAATTTACTTTTTCGATCGACTGTGTTTTTTGTTTTTTTATATCATTGGTGGTAATATTTTTTACTTGAGTTAGTTACACTGTACGAGATTTTTTTAGAAAATTTTGTGTGAAATAATTAATGGAACGCTTAAGCTATATTTGGATTTGTGAAATATTGCTTGCGTTCCTTTTTTGATTTTTATAATTTTATTTTTAATGTTTTTTAGTTTTTTATTTACTTTTTTTATGTTGTTTCCTTTTTTAGTTTATTGCTGTTCCGTTTACATATAGTGTGTATTCATTAAAGTCTATGTTGCTGTAAGTTGTATCTTCGTCTTCTAGTGATGTTATATAAGAGTTTCCTGTTAGTTTTATTTTTGTGTTACTGTCTATTTTTATGTCTATTTGTTTTGCTGTTTGTTCTCCGTTTATTGTTCCTGTGTATTGGCTGTTTGTTAAGTTCATTTTTAGTGTTGATATGTTGTCTATTTCTATGTTTCCTTTTAATGTTTGGTTTTCTGCGTTTAGTGTTAAGTTTCCTCCGTTTGTTCCTGTTGTTCCCCATTCTGTTGTTCCTTTGTTGCTTATTAATGTGTTGCTTCCGTAAGTTAGTTGGCAGTTTTTTAGGTTTATTATTGCGTCTGTGTTTGTGCTGTCTCCTCCTGTTTTTGATATTGTTGCTCCTTCTATTGTTGCGTTTCCTCCATTTTCTACTAATATTGCACTTTTGTCACTGTCTGTTGTTGTGTATTCTTCTTTTAGTGTTTCTGTTTCTCCTGTTATTGTTTTTTCTTCTGTTTGTTTGTTTTTGTTTTGGTCTTCTTCTTTGTTTTTTTCTATGTTAAATTCTATGTTTTCGTTTCTTCTGTTTATTTTGTTTAGGTTGTTGTTTATTTCTGTTTTTTCGTGTTTATAGTCTTGATAGTTGAATATGCATAATATACTGATTAAAAATATTGTTAGTATACTGAATATTACTATGAATGTTTTTCTTTTTAGTTTTTCCATTTTTGGGTTCCTTTCTTTTTTAATTTCTGGCTTCTAGTTTATATCTTAGTCCTCTTATTGCTTTTATTTGTACTTCTGATCCTATTGATTTTAGTTTTTTTCTTATAAATGATATGTATGCTTCTAAGTTGTTTGATTCGCTTTCATTTTCTAGTCCCCATATTTTTTCGTATATTTGTTCTTTTGATATTACTTGATTTGGGTTTTTTATTAGATATTCTATTATTTGAAATTCTTTGCATATTATTTCTATTTCTTCGTTTGTTTTTGTGTTTAGTCTTATGTCTCCTGCTTCTATGTAGTCTTTGTTTGTTTGGTTTTGGTTCATTCTTAGTTGTGCGTTTACTCTTGCTACTAGTTCTTCTACATGGAATGGTTTTGTTATGTAGTCGTTTGCTCCTGAATTGAATCCTGTTAGTTTGTCGTCTAGCATTGATTTTGCTGTTAACATTATTACTTTTGCTTCTATTTTTTCTTTTCTTATTTGTTTTAGTATTTCAAATCCGTTTATTTTTGGTAGCATTACGTCTAGTATTATTAAGTCATATATGTTTGTTAGTGCGTTGTCTAGTCCTTCTTCTCCGTTTTTGTTTATATCTACTACATAGTTTTCTTTTTTAGTCTGCTTGATATTACTTCTGCTATTTTTGGTTCGTCCTCTATTATTAATATTCTCATGTTTATCACTTTCCTTTCTAGTGTTTTTATTTTATCATATTTTTTTGCTTTTTTAAATATATTTTATTGATGGTTCTTTGGATTATTTTTGTACTTTTATTTTTTGTATTTTATGTATAGGTTGTTTTTTTGTCTTGATTTCAGAGATTTTAATCTTTTGTAAATAGATTTGTTTTGATAAATTATAATATTTATATTTATTTGATGATAACTTTTGGTGTTTGGTGGTGTTTTTGTGTTTATTAAGTGTTTTAGATTTTCTAAAAATTTTATTATTGTTTTTTTTATTTTGATTTTTATTTCTTGTTTTATGTATTCTTTTGCTCTTTCTTCTGATAATATTAATGATGATTCTAATTCGAATATTAATTCTGATAATAATAAGAGTTTTATTAAATGGGTTGATTTTAATGTTTGTTATGATGCTTTGAATGATACTTCTAAACTTGATATTTCTTCTCATTCTGAGAATTCTGAGATTAAATTTAATTGGATTGAACTTTTGTCTTTTCTTGCTTGTAAATATGGTGGTAATTTTAAGAATTATAAAAAGTCGGATTTGGATTTTGTTGTTTCTAAATTGAGTTCTGGGGTTTCTATGTCTGATTTGACTCGTGATTTTAAGTATTATGATTATTATTTTGAGTGTTATTCTGCTGTTCTTTCTAATTTTATTGGTGATTTTTCTGTTGAAAAAGAGCTTGAGGATGGTTCTCGTGCTTTTGCTAATTCTTATGGTTTGAAGGCTTTTTTGCCTATTGCTAGGGGTTATAGTTTTAGTCATTATGATGATTTTGGTAATTCTCGTTCTTATGGTTTTAAGAGGTCTCACCTTGGTAATGATTTGATGGGTAGTGTTGGTACTCCTATTGTTTCCGTAGAGTCTGGTGTTGTTGAGCATCTTGGTTGGAATCAGTATGGCGGTTGGCGTGTTGGTATTAGAAGTTTTGATGGTAAACGTTATTATTATTATGCTCATCTTAGAAAGAATCATCCTTATGCTAGGGATTTGAAGGAGGGGGATTCTGTTAAGGCTGGTGATGTTATTGGTTATCTTGGTATGACTGGTTATAGCTTGAAGGAGAATGTTAATAATATTAATGTTCCTCATCTTCATTTTGGTTTGCAACTTATTTTTGATGATTCTCAAGTTGATAGTCCTAATGAGATTTGGATTGATGTTTATAATATTGTTGAGTTTTTGAAGAAAAATCAGTCTTCTGTTTTTGTTGCTTTTCCTGATTCTAGAGATTATTCTAGAAAATTTGGTTTTAGTGATACTTTTTTATAATGATTGTTTAGATTGTTCTTTAGAGTATTACTTTTTTCCTAATGTTATTATTATGCTTTTGCTTATTTTTTTTCTTATTATTTTTAGTGTTACTTGTTCTCCTGGCTTTTTTGTGTAGATGTATTCTCTTAGGTCGTTCATTGTGTTTAGTTCTTTTTCGTCTATTGATACTATTATGTCTTTTTCTTCTAGTCCGCTTCCGTCTGCTGGTCCTTTTGGTGTTATTTGTGCTACATATATTCCTTTTTCGAATTTTATGTTTGTGTCTAGATATGGTATTACTTCTTTGTCATAGGCATATATTCCTATTGTTGGTTGTTCGTAATTTCCTGTCTGTTCGTAAGATTCTATTATTGTTTTTACTACATTTATTGGTATTGCGAATCCTATTCCTTCTGCTGTTGATATTTTTACTGTGTTTATTCCTATTACTTCCCCATTTGGTGTTATTAATGGTCCTCCGCTGTTTCCTGGGTTTATTGTTGCGTCTGTTTGGATTAGGTCTGACATGTATGTTTGCTTGTTTTCTTCTTCTATTTTTATGCTTCTGTTTTTTGCGCTTATTATTCCTGATGTTACTGTTCTTCTGAATTCGAATCCTATTGGATTTCCTATTGCATATACTGTTTCTCCTACTCGTATTTTGCTGGAGTCTCCTAGTTTTGCATAACTTAAATTTTTTGCTTCTATTTTTGTTATTGATAAGTCTAGACTTTCGTCACTCCACATTACTTTTCCTTCGTAAGTTTGTCCATTTTCTATTGTTATATAGCTTTTACTGTATTTTTCTCCTGTTACATGTGCATTGCTTAATATATATCCGTTTTCTGATATTATTATTCCTGTTCCTAGTCCTAGTTCTGCTTCGTTATTTGTTGATAGTATTGAGTTTCCTGTGTTTTTTAGTTTTGAGATTCCTACTATACTTTTGGTTGTTTCTTCTATTATATCTGCTATTGTTTTGCTTTTTTCTTCTACTTTTTCCACAGTTTGTGCACTTTCTGTGGATTGTGTTTTTGTTGCTTCGTAATTTTCGCTTTTTATTTCTATTTTGCTGTATGTTGTGTAAATATATATGCTTAATAGCCATAATATTCCTGTTATTATGGCTATTATTGTTATTTTCTTTTTGGTGTTTTTTCTTTTTATTCTTTTCATGGAAAACTCATCCCTTCTTTTTTTTAGAGGTTTTTAGTTCAATATGTATTTGCTTTTCTTATTTTTATTCTTTTTTGAACTATTTCTTTTTTAGTTTTTCCATTTTTTTCTTTTTTATTCTTTTGTGAACTGTTTCTTTTTTAGTTTTCCATTTTTTATTCTTTTGTAAATTATTTTTTTAGTTTTTGTTTTTTCTTTTTTGTGAGGGTGTTTTTTGAGTCCGGCCACGAAAACACCTTAAGTTAAGTTTTTTAGTTCTTCGTATCTTTTTACTTTTTGTGTTGTTGTCTTTTTTAGTGGTTCTGTTGTTATTGTGATATTTTTTATTTTTTTGAATATTGGTAATTCTTGGTTTATTTTTTTGATTTCTTGCCATATTATTTCTTTGTATTCTTCTTCTGTTTTTTCTCCTATCATTTGTTTTATTGCGTCTTTGTCATATACTATTTTGGCACATAGCATTGTGTCTGTTGTGTCTTTGTCTCTTGAGTATACTAATGATTCTGCTATATATGGTATTTTGTTTATTAGAAATTCTATTTCTTGTGGGTATACATTTTTTCCGTTTTTTAGTACTATTATGTCTTTTTTTCTTCCTGTTATATATACAAATCCGTCTTTGTCTTTGTATCCGTAGTCTCCTGTGCTGAACCATCCGTCTTTTAGTACTTTTTTTGTTTCTTCTGGATTTTTATAGTATCCTAGCATTACACTTGGTCCTTTTACTGTTATTTCTCCTACTCCTTCGTTGTCTGGGTTTGCTATTTTTAGGTTTAGGTTTGCTAGTGCTAGTCCTATTGATCCTGGTCTTTTTTCTTTGTCTGTTTCTGCTGTTACTACTGGTGATGTTTCTGTTAGTCCATATCCTTGTACTAATGATATTCCTAAGTTGTTATATCCTATTATTGTTGCTTTGTTCATTGGTGCTGCTCCATATAGTACCACTCTTAGGTTTCCTCCAAAGTTGTCTAGTATTTGCTTGAATACTATTTTTCTTATGTCTATTTTTGCTTTTAATAGTGTGTTTGATATTTTTGTCATTTTATTTATTAGTCCTGTTTTTCCTTGTTCTTCTATTGCTTTTTGGATTTTTTTGTACATTGTTTCTAATACTAATGGTACTGCTACAAATACACTTACTTTGTATTCTTTTAGGTTTTGTTGTATGTGTTTTAGTCCGTCACAGAATGCTACTTGGCTTCCGCTGTAAAATCCGTATAGGAATGTTATTGTGCATTCAAATGTGTGGTGTATTGGTAAGAATGATAATAATACATCTGTTGGGTATAGTTTTACCCAACATGCTATGTTGCTTATGTTTGCACATATATTTGCTTGTGATAGCATTACTGCTTTTGGTTCGTTTGTTGTTCCTGAGGTGAATAACATTATTGACATTTTGTTTTCGTCTATTTCTATGTTGTCGTATTTTTGGTCTCCGTTTTTTATTTGGTTTCTTCCTTCTTCTAGTATTTCATTGAATGTTTTTATTCCTTTTTCTTGTATGTTGTCCATACATATTAGTGTTTTTAGGTTGCTGTTTTCTTTTTCTTGTACTTTTTTTATTGTTTCTAAGTATTTTTCGTCGAAGATTATTGCTTTTGCTTCACTTCTTTCTATTAGTCTTTGCATTTCTATGTCTGGTAGTGCTTTGTCTATTGGTACTATTACCATGTTACTGCATGTTGTTGCTAAATAGCTTATGCACCATTCATATCTGTTTTTTCCTACTACTACTATTCTTTCTCCCATTAGGTCTAAGTTTAATAGTCCTGTTCCAAATGCTTTTATGTCTTTTCCTACTTGTTCATATGTTTTTTCTATGTATTCTACATTTTTTGCTGTGTAGTCTTTTTTGTATTTGTATGCTATGTTTTGTGCATAGTTTTTGCATGAGTATTCTACCATTTCTCTATAGTTTTTTACTTGTCTTGCTTTATATACTTTTCTGTTTTCGTTATCTCCCATTTTTATCTTCCTTTCTTGGTTGGGTTTGAGGCTTTTTCTAGCTTCTTTTTTATTTTGCTTATTTTTCTGACTTTTTTTATTTGTTTTGTTTTTCTTATGTTTTTGTTGCTTTGTTTTGTTTGCTTTTGTGGTTTCTTGCCTTTATTTTATTTTTTCTTATTTTACACTATTTTCTTTATTTATGCAATATTATTTTGGGTTATTAATGTTTTATTATTGGTTTTTTTTTATATGTTCTGTAAAAAAAGTCCCATAGAAAAATGAGATTGAGTTATGATTTTAACTAAATCTCATTTTTTGTTTTTGCTTTATTTTTATAAAGTTTTATTTTTACAGCCTCTATTACTACGTATTGCTGTTTATTTGTCTTTTACTGTTGTTTTTATAATACTTTGTTTAGTATTTTTTCTATGTTCTTTTTTTCTCCTTCGTCTTTAATGTCTTTTAATACATATTTGTCATATCCTTTTTTTATTAATTCTTGGTATGCTTCTATTACATTTTGTGGGATTTTCATTTTTATTTGCCAGCCTTTTTGGTAAAATAGTTCCATTCTTTGTATGTCTCCTACTAAAACGTTTATCCATTCTTTGTTATGGCTTTTATAGTATTCTTCATAACTTGTGTTTTCTGAGTATATTGATACTTTATATTCTGGTAATATTTTTTTAAATGCTGCATATACTCTTTTTTCTCCGTAGGGTTTGCATACTACTATGCATGTTTTTATTTTTAGATTTGCTTTTTCTATTATCTTTTTTGTGAATCTGAAGTTGTCTCCTGTGTTTGTTGATTCTTTTTCTAAATAGATTTTTTCTTTTGGTACTCCTTTTTTTATTGCTATTTCTGCAAATTTTTCTGCTTCTGTTTTGTTCCATAGCTTATATGTGTCTTTTCCTAGTCCTCCTGAAAATATTATTTTGTTGGAATATCCTTTCAAGTATAGTTCTGCAACTATATTGGCTACATTTGTGTCTGTTGATCCTAGTCCTATAATGCAGTCTGCTTTTTTTAGTTTGTGATTCATTTTCATGTAATCCCATAAAATCTTTATTTCTTCTGTTTCTTGCATATTTTTCTCCTTAATATTTTTGTTTTCTGGGAATCTTTTGTGGTAATAATTAGAGTGTAATTATTATTTTTTGTGTAAAATTTATTGAATTAGTCTATAAACTTAAATAAATTTTTATACTTAATTATATAACATATATTAACAAAAAGTGCAATATTAATTTTAAAAATTGTTTTAGTAATTACTATTATTGTTTTATTGATATTGGCAGGTGTAACATTTAATGCTTTGAGTGGAGAAATGGAATAATTACTAGGGCAAAAGATGCAAAGCAGAAAGTCGAAGGAACTAATGTAGATGAACAAATAAATTTGGCTGTACTATCGACAATTACAAGTGATATGGGAACATTGATTATTCCAAGTTTAAAAAAGGAATTATCTAATTGTGGTGTATCTATATCATATGATTCAACATTTCCGGTAACTGTAAGTGCTGAAGGAAATGATTATACAATAGATTCGACTGGAACAGTATATTTAGGACAAGCTCAGGGTTATAATAATGGTGTTAAATTGTTGAATGATGCTTGTAGTAGTTTGTATTCAAATGCAAGCAAGGGAATAACGGCTAGAAGTTTAAATATAGATGATATAGAGAAATATATGAATGAAACAAAATTATCAGAAGTTCACGAGTATAAAAATATTAGTAGTGGTGTTAATTATGGTAAACAGGTTAGCGTCACGTTGCATTTATACAATTTCAATTGGTTGCAATTTTGAAATACGCAATATTAATGATGGTGGCGTAGTTTGCCGTAATATGTATTTTTCAGGAATGGGATTTGATAGTTCTTGTGCTTTATTTCCTATAGTTTCTTTAAGTTCTAGCTTAATAAGTAAGGATGCATCAAATAATTTTACAGTGAACATATAAATTAATACATGAAGATGCAAAAATGAAAGCCTAACAGTGAATATTTTCTAATGTTTTTACTGTTAGACTTTTTTATTTTTTACTTTTATTTTTTGTTGTTTCTTATTTTGTTCTTGTCTTTATTTAGTTTTCTATTTCGCCTAATATGATGTTGAATGTTGTGCCTTGGCCTGGTTCTGATTCGAATGTTATTTCTCCTCCGAAGTGTGCTTTTATTGTTGAGTATGACATGTATAGTCCTAGTCCTGTTCCGTTTTTTCCTTTTGTTGTTATCATTTCTGAGAATAGTTTTTGTTTTACTATTTCTGGTAGTCCTGGGCCATAGTCTTTTATTGATATTATTAAGTTGCCTTTTTTGTTTTTGTTAAATATGAAGTCTATTTTTTGTTCTGGTTTTCCGGCATAAGCTTGTATTGAGTTTGATATCATGTTGTTTATTACTTGTACTAGGCTGTTTATGTCTCCGTGTAATATTGTGTGTTCTGGGACTTTCATTATTACATTTAGATATACTATGGCGTTTTTTAGTTCGTGTCTCATTAGTATGTTTACTCTTTTTACTAGTTCTTCGATGTCAAATGTGACATTGTCTGCTTCTGACATTACTACTGCTTGTCCTTTTACTGCTGTGATTATGTCTGACATGTATGCTGTGTATTCTTTTATTTTTATTGTCCAGCTGTTCATGTCTTTTGCTATGTCATGGTGGTCTTGTGATGTTACTTGTGGGTTGTCTATTGAGGCGTCATATTCTTTGATTAGGTCGTCTATTCCTTCTGTTGCTCCTGCTATTGACATTATTGGTGTTTTTAAGTTGTGGGCTATTCCTCCTATTAGTTGTCCTAGTGATGCTAGTCGTTCACTTTCCATTAACATGCTTTGGTTTTCGTGTATTTGTTCTATGTTTTTGGCTGTTAGTTCTTGTATTTTGTTGTAATAATATGATAGGTCACTGAATTCGTCGTTTGATACTAGTGGTAATATTCTGTTTTTGTCTGAATTTTTTGTGTCTAGTATGTCTTTTAGACTGTTTGATATTCTTATTAAGTTGTTTGATATGTTGTGTGCCCATATATATAGGAATATTGAGTATGCTATTAGTACTAGTATTATTATTTGTACGAAGTATGTTAGTAGGTTTAGGTCTACTACTGGGTATTTGAATCCTATATACCATGTTTGTCCGTTTGTGTCTTTTACGTCATAAGTGTATAGTTGTTCGTCTATTCCAAAGCTTTCGTATAGTATTCCTTTTGATTGGTTGTAGAAGTAGTCTCTGTATTTTAGTACAAAGTTACTGATGCTTCCTGCTGGGTTTGATACATATATGTCTTTGTCTCCTGGTGGTATTATGAAGTAGTAGTGGTTTTCTGATTCTAGTGGTATGCTTCCTAATATTGTTTTTAGGTTTTCTATGTTGACTTCTTCTGGTTGTATATTTTTTGTTTTTATATATACTCGGTAATAGTTTGCTGTTGCAAATCCTTCTTGTTGTACTGCTTTTGAGTATCCTATTAGTGAGATTATTATTAATATTACTGCTATGAATGGTACCATTTGGAATAATAGGTTTTGTGAGTTTATTATTCTGTATCCTGTGTGTTTTTTGTATTTGCTTGATACTTGGTATGTTGTTAGTATTACATTGTATAAGTATTTTTGTGATCCTATTAATAAGATTATTGATAGGATTGATGCGAGTGCTATTATCATTAGTGTGAATCTCATTATGGCAAATGCTGATGCTAACATTATGAAGTTGAAAAATAGTCCTACTCCTATGAATAATGCTATTTGTACAAAAAATACTTTGTATGGGATGTTTATGCAGTCTTTTCTTACCTTTTGGATTTCTTCATATTCTATTTTTTCTTTTCGGTAATATTTGTTTAAGTATTTATAAATGTTTTTCATTAGTATTGAAAATGAAAATAGGTGTATTGATATTCCTAATATATATGCTACTGTGTATTGTTGTATATGTGTTAAGATTTGTACGTCTCTTTGGAATGCAAAGTCTTCTGAGAGTGGTGGAAAATTTTGTACTAGTGGCATTATGAAATACATTAATACTACTGCTATTGCGTCTACTATTAGTACCATTAGTGTGAATTTCCATCTGAATTTTTTTACTTCTTTTGTGTCTTTTGCTTTTTTTGCCATTTGTGTCACTGTCCTTTCTTTTTTTTGTTTTTTTATAATAGCATACTTTTATTGGCTTTTTTTGCTTTTTTATATAATTGTTTACTTTTATTGATTTTTTTGTTTTTTCTTTTTGTTTCTATTTTTATAGTGATTTTATTACTTTTATGACTTTTTTTATGTATTCTGAGTCTGTTTTATGCCATGATAGTTTTGCTTTTTCTAAGTCTTTTAGTGTTAAGTTTTGTGAATATTTGTTTAAGTTTTGTCCTAATAGGTATTCTTTTGTGTATTCGTCAGTGTGTTTATTTATGTTGTTTTTGAATGTGGTTAAGTCGGTTTCTACTATATCACATCCTAGTCTGTTTAGTAAAGTGGTTAGTTCTAAAATTGTTATTTCGTTGTTGTTTAATATGTGGTATATTGTGCGTCCTGTGTTTTGGCTGATTAGGTTTACTATCATTTTTGAACATTCTTCTACTGGACTGAATTCTAGTGATGTGTTGTAAAATTCTTTTGGTATCATTTTGCAGTCTAGTATTGATTTCATGGCTAATAAGAATACGTTTTGTGTGGCGTTTTGTTGGAATTTTCCGTCCTCATAGCGTGGCATTATGTTTCCTATACGGAATATTGCGGCGTTTAGTCTTTTATAGTTGCTTGCATATAGGACTGCTTTTTCTGCTTCGAATTTGCTGACTAAGTATGGGTTGTTTTCGAATTCTTGCTCAAAGTATAGTGTGTTTTCGTCAAATGTTATGTCTTTTGTTCTGCTTCCTTTGAATCCTGCTATTGATAGTGTTGAGATATGTGCTAGTGAGATTGAGGATCCACAAAATTCTATTAAGTATATTACACTTTTTACATTGTCTTTTCTGATTTGGTCTGGTTTTGCAAAGTGTCTTACATTTGCTGCGGAGTTGATTACTGTTGTTACTTCATTTTTTAGTTGATCGTAACTTTTTTGGTCGAGTCCTAGTAATTCTTTTGTAACGTCTCCGTTAAATATAGTGACTTTTTTTTCTATTAGTTTTATTAGTTTTGTGTCTGAGTTATAATAGTATTCCATCATTTTTTCTAGTCTCTTTTTTCCGTTTGCATTTATTTTGTTTCTTATTATACAGTCTATTTTTTTGACTTTTTCGTTTAATAGCAAATCTCGTAATATGTGTATCCCTAAGAATCCTGTTACGCCTGTTAATAGGACTGTTGTCATATCAAATTGCCTTACTTGGTTTGTTATTTTACATGATGATAGGTTTGCTAAGTTTGGTTTTATGTCTGATGATGATTGGTTACTGTCTATGAATTTTGCTAGTTCTTTTATGTTTGGGTTGTTGTATATGTCTTGTATTTCTAGGTTGTATTTGTCTAGTGCTGTGTATACATTTGTTAGGTCTAGTGAGTCAATTCCTAGGTCGTCTATGAAGTCGTCATTTATTGATATTGTGTCTATTGCTACAAATTTTTTTATGACTTTGTATATGTCTTTTTCTGTTTTGGTTCTTGGGTGTTCTACTCGATTTTTTGATTCTGACATATATTCTTCTGCTATTTTTTTTAGTTTTTTGCGGTCTATTTTTCCTGATGAGTTGCGTGGAAATTCTGGTATTTCTATGATTTTTTTTGGTTTCATATAAAATGATATGTTGTTGTTTATGTAGTTTCTTATACTGTACATTGATATGTTTGTTTCGTGACTTACTATAAATAGTATTATGACTTTTGTGTTTTTAAATGGTATGGCTATTGGATATGTGTCAAAGTCGTTTCCTAGTAGTGTTTGTATCTTTTTTTCAACTTCGTTTAATGCTACTAAATATCCTCCGTTTACTTTTACTACGTCGTCGTCTCTTCCTATAAATTCTATTTCTCCTTTTGTTGATAATTTGACAATGTCTCCTGTTTTATATGCTTTTACATTTTCTTGTGTTATTGGGTTATAGATAGTTACAAATTTGTTTTCTGTTTGTTTTGGTAAATTTAAGTATCCTTTTGCTATATTTTTTATTGATGTTTTGTCTTCATATATTATTAGTTCTCCTTCTGTGTTTGGTGGTAAAAATTCTAGGTCTGAGTTTACTACTGCTAATCGTGATCCGTAAATTGGTCTGCCTATTGTGTTTGTGTTGCTTTTTGCGTCTTCTTTGCTGATTTGTTTACATGTTGTGAACATTGTTGTTTCTGTGGGTCCATATAAGTTTAATATTTTTAGTTCTGGATATTTTTTTATTAGGTTTTGGACAAGGTATGGTTTTAGTGATTCTCCTCCTGATCCTAATATTCGTAAACTTGTTAAGTTGTATTTTCCTGTTTTTTCTTGGTATGCTATTTGTTCTATCCATTTTGGTATTAAGAATGATCGTGTGACGTGGTGGTGTTCTATTAGATGTAATACTTTTTCTGGGTTTAGTTCGTCTTCTTTTTTTACAAGTAGTAGTGTTGCTCCAAATAGTAGTGCTGTGTATATGTCTATTCCTGAGGCGTCAAATGAGTATTTTAGTAGTGACATGCATACATCTTCGTGGCTTGCTTTTAGTGTGTTGTCTTTTTCTATTGATTTTATTAGGTTTACTATGTTTGTGTGTTTTACCATTGTTCCTTTTGGGTTTCCTGTTGAGCCTGATGTGTATATTATATATGCGACTGATTCTGGCAAAATGCTTGATGTGTCTAGTTGGACTTTTGGTGTTTTTTCAATGGTGTCTACTGTGAATATTGTGCTATTTATGTTTTTTAGTGTTTCTTTGTGTGTGCTGTCTGTTAGAATGCAAAATGGGTTGCAGTCTTTTAATATGTATTCTATTCTGCTTGTGTTTTCGTTTGGTAATATTGGTACATAACATGATCCTGCTTTTAGTACTGCTAGTATTGAGATTATCATGTTTAATGATTTGTCAAAAAATAGTACAATTGGTTTGCCTTTTGGTAATTTGTTGTTTATTAAAAATTTTGCTAAGTTGGTTGATTTTTGGTCTAATTCTGAGTATGTTAGTGTTTCTTCTTCACATATTAATGCTGTTTGTGTTGGATTTTTTTCTACTATTTTTTTGAATATGTTTACCACTGTGTCGTCTGTTTGTATGTTTCCACTGTTGTTGAATTTTTTTATTATTTCTACGGCTTCTTCTGGTAGGACATTTAGTTTTGATATGTTTTGTGTTCCTGATAATATTTGTTTTATTAGGTGTTTTATTATTTCGTTCATTTGGTTTATTTCTTTTTGTGTGAAACATGATGTCCAGTAGTCAAAGCTTAGGAGTTTGTCATGGTTTAATACTGTTAGGTGTATTGTTAGTGGGTTGTTTTGTTCTCCTAAGAAACACCATTCACAGTGTCCTTTGTCTCCGTCTGGCAATGTGTCGTGTAATTCGTTTATTTGGTAAGAGAATCCTACTTCGAATAATGAGTCTGTTTTGTTTGTGTTTTTGTGGTATAAATGTTGTATTTGTTGGCATGGGAAGTTTGCGTGTTTAAATAAGGCCAAATTTGTTGTGTTAATATTTCGGCATAAAGATAAAAAATCATTATTGTTAATTGGATTTATTAGTAGTGGTAGGTTACATATATATAATCCTGTTGATTGAAATTCATTAACTCTTTTTTGTCTGTTTAAAAATGGTGTTCCAAATACCATGTTTTTTGAGTTATAAATTTTAGAAAAGTATATAGATAGAATTGCTAAGAAAAATGCGTATTCTGAAATAGAATTGGATTGACAAAAAGAGTCAATGTCCTTAGCTAATGTTGATGGTATTAAATGTTCTGAACGAATTGCGTCTTTTTGGAACATGTCGTCATTGTGAAATAGGCGCGTTGTGCCTAGGTTTGAAACGTATTTGTTCCAAAATGCGTAGTCTGTTTTGTATTTTGAAGATGTTAAATAGTCTTGCTCTCTTTTTATTAGGCTTGTGTAACTTGGTTTTGTGTAGTTGTCTAATGTTTCGCCTGAAAGCAATTTTGAGTAAATTTCTTTGATTTGTTCTGCGACTTGTGTCATTCCCCATCCGTCTGCTATGATGTGGTGTGATTTGTAAAATACATATGTGTGTGTTGGTGTGAATACAAGCCCAAATGCAAATAGTTGGACTAGTGATAGTTCGAAATTTTTATAAAACTCCTTTATTGGAGATATGTTTTCGTTGTTTATTTTATGTATGTTTATTATTGGTTTTTCTGGGTCGGCAAAGAATTGACTGTATGATCCGTCCTTGTTTCTTTTAAAGTGAATGTGAAATGAGTCATTCCTTTCTATTATTGTTTCTATTGTTTTCTTAAGTATTTTTGTGTCAAGTACACTGTTTAGTTTCATTACTGATAGTATGTGACTTACACTGCTGCATTTGTTGTTGACTTGGTCCATTTGTAATATATTCTTTTGTGGGTTTGTTAATTCATAAATTTTAAAAACTTCTTTTTTCTTCATTTTTTATTCACCTTTACAAAAACATTATAATTAAATTATACCAAATTTTGTGAATTTTGCAAAGTTTTTTGTTGAATTTTTTATGAGTTTTTATAAATTAGTTGAAAATAAGAAGTTTTTTGTTGGATTTTTTATGAATTTTTATAAATTAGTTGAAAATAAGAAATTTTTCGACAATTTTCGTAAGATTATATTGTTTTTTTATGCTATAATTAAGTTACTTAGTTTGTTTATATTTTTTTCTTCTTCATAAAGCGGGCTTTTTTAATGGCCTGCTATTTTTTTGTGTTTGTTCTTTTTTTTGGTCTGTTTTTATTTTTTTTATTAAGTTTTTAAAATCTCTTGCATTTATTTATTTTTATCAATATAATATAGATAATTTATAAACAAGGAGGATGTTTGGATGAGAATTGGTACACCACAAAATGTTGAGAATACTGAAAATCGTCAATATAAAATTATTGCTGTTGATGATGAACAGGGTATTGTTGATTCTTTGTCTATTTTTTTAAAAAGGACTGGCTATCAGTTTACTGGAGTTACTGATCCTATGGAGGCTATTGAGAGGGTTAGAAATGAGCATTTTGATTTGATGATTTTGGATTTTATTATGACTCCTTTTCATGGTGATCAGGTTGTTGAGGAAATTCGTAAATTTAATAAGGATTTATATATTTTGTTGCTTACTGGTCATAAGGATTTGGCTCCTCCTTTGGAGACTATTAAGAGATTGGATATTCAGGGTTATTGCGAGAAAAGTGATAAATTTGATCAGTTGTTATTGCTAATTGAGTCTGGTATTAAGTCTATTAAACAAATGAATGAGATTAAACATATTAATGATAAATTAACTGATACTTATGATAAGCTTGAACAGGCTTATTTAGATAGTATTCAGACTCTTCGTTATACTGTTGAGGCTAAGGATATTTATACTAGGGGACATTCTGATAGGGTTTCTGAATATTCTGTTTTGATTGGTGAAAAGTTGGGTTTGCCTGAGTCTGATATTAGGACTTTGAGAATTGGTGGTTTGTTCCATGATATTGGCAAGATTGGTGTTCCTGATAGTATTTTGCAAAAGGATTCTAAACTTACTGATGATGAGTATTCTCAAATTAAACAACATCCTAATATTGGTGTTCATATTTTGTCTCATGCTGCTATTTTTCAGGATATTTTGCCTATTGTTGAACATCATCATGAAAAGTTTGATGGTTCTGGTTATCCTGGTAAATTGGCTGGCGAGCAAATTCCTTTTTTGGCTAGGATTGCGGCTGTTGCTGATAGTTTTGATGCTATGACTTCTCGTCGTTCTTATCGTGATTCTCTTCCTTTAGAGACTGTTATTTCTGAGTTTGAGCGTTGTCGTGGTTCTCAGTTTGATCCTGAGTTGGATGATTTGTTTTTGGATATTTTGCGTAATGATTTTGATTCTATTAAGGAGATTATGGAGAAGTATAAATAGTAAATTTTAGTTTAGATACGTTGTGAAAGTTTGTAAAGAACTTTTTTATAATATAAAAAACTCACATCTGTAACTTGGCGAGTTAGGTGTGAGTTTTTTACTAATTTCGGCAAAACCACGTTTGTGGTTTGTCTTTTTTTATTGTACTTTAATATATTACTAAAGTTAAGAAAATATGAAAATATGAAATTTTTTAATTTACTATATTTTATACTTTCATTGATAGTCCTACTTTTTGTCTTTCTAGGTCTATTTTTATTACTTTTACTTTTACTATATCTCCTACTGATACTATTTCAGATGGATTTTTTATGAATTTGTCACTCATTTCTGAAATATGTACTAGCCCGTCGTGTTTTACTCCTATGTCTATAAATGCTCCAAAGTCTATTACGTTTCTTACTGTTCCTGTTAATATCATTCCTTCTTTTAAATCTTCTAATTTTAAAACATCTGAACGTAAAATTGGTTTTGGCATGTCTTCTCTTGGGTCTCTTCCTGGTTTTGATAGTTCTGATATTATATCTTCTAGTGTCATTTCTCCTATTTCTAGTTCTTTGGCTGTTTGGGCTATGTCTACTGATTTTAGTTTTTGTCTTAATTCATCTATTTTTTCTTTGTTTTTTAAGTCTGTTTTGTTGAATCCTAAGTTTGCTAATAATTTTTCTGTTGCTTCATAACTTTCTGGGTGTACTGCTGTTATTTCTAATGGGTTGTCTCCATCAAATATTCTTAAAAATCCTGCACATTGTTCAAATGCTACTTTTCCTAATTTTGGTACTTTTAATAGTTCTTTTCTGTTTTTTAGTTTTCCGTTTTCGTCTCTATATTTTACAATGTTTTTTGCTATTGTTCCATTTATTCCTGATACATAAGATAATAGTGATGGTGTTGCTGTGTTTACATCTACTCCTACTTTGTTTACACTGTCTTCTACTACGCCTGTAAGGCTTTCTGCTAATTTTTTTTGGTTTACATCGTGTTGATATTGTCCTACTCCTATTGCTTTTGGGTCTATTTTTACTAGTTCTGCTAGGGGGTCTTGTAGTCTTCTTGCTATTGATATTGCTCCTCTTATTGATACATTTATGTCTGGATATTCTTCTGTTGCTAGTTTTGATGCTGAGTATACTGATGCTCCTGCTTCACTTACTATTACATAGTGTACTTCTCTTGGTGTTTCTTTTATCATGTCTGATACAAACATTTCTGATTCTCTTGATGCTGTTCCGTTTCCTATTGCTATCATGTCTATTTTGTCTTTTTCTATTAGTTTTAATAGTTCTTTTTTTGCTCCTTCTACATCATTTTGTGGTTCTGTTGGGTATACTGTTGTGTAGTCTAATACTTTTCCTGTTTCGTCTATTACTGCTATTTTACATCCTGTTCTATATGCTGGGTCAAATCCCATTACTGTTTTTCCTTTTATTGGTGCTCCTAGTAATAGTTGTTTTGAGTTTTGTCCGAATACTTTTATTGCTTTTTCTTCTGCTTTTTCTGTTAGATCTGAGCGTATTTCTCTGTCTATTGATGGTTCTATTAGCCTTTTGAATGAGTCTAGTATTGTTGCTTTTAGCATTTCTGTGAATTGTGTTTCTCCTTTTATTGTGTCTTTTTCTATATATATTAGTATTTTTTCTTCTGGTTTTTGTATTTTTACTTTTATATATTCTTCTTTTTCTCCTCTGTTTATTGCTAATATTCTATGGCTTGGTATATATTTTATTGGTTCTTGTTTGTCATAATACATTTCGTAGTTTGATTTTTTTTCTTCGTCTGTTGCTTTTGTTTCTATTTGTGCTTCTCTATAACATATTCTTTTTATTTCTTTTCTGTATTTGCTGTTGTCTGATATGTTTTCTGCTATGATATCTAATGCTCCTTGTATTGCTTCTTCTACTGTTTTTACTACTTTGTCTTTGTTTTTTTGGTCTTCTTCTGATAGTTTTTCTATGTTTATATATTGTTTTGCTATTTCTTCTATTGGTGTTGTTTCTTTTTGTTCTATTATTATTTCTGCTAGTGGTTCTAGTCCTTTTGCTTTTGCTACTGTTGCTCTTGTTTTTTTCTTTTGTTTATATGGTCTATATATGTCTTCTACTTCTGCTAGTGTTTTGCTTATTGCTACTGCTTTTACTATTTCGTCTGTTAGTTTTCCTTGTTCTTCTATTGTTTTTATAACTTCTTCTTTTCTTTGTTCTAAGTTTCTTAAGTATGTTAGTCTTTCTCCTAAATCCCTAAGTGTTTCGTCACTTAGTCCTCCTGTTGCTTCTTTTCTGTAACGTGCTATGAATGGTATTGTGTTTCCTTCATCTATTAGTTTTACTGCTGCTTCTACTTGGCTTTCTTTTATTTCTAATTCTTGTGCTATTGTGTTATTAATTTTGTTCATTTTTTCACTTTCCTTTCTTTATGGGTGTTTTTAGTTTTGTCGAATTTTGATTTTTTTATCCCTTATTTTATTGACTTTTTTCGTTGTTTATCATATCATATTTTTATGAAAAATGAAAGGGGGTTTTTTTATGATTTCTTCAGATTTTAGAACTGATGCTCGTAGAAAATTAGATGGTAAATGGGGTAAGGCTGTTTGCATAGTTTTGGCTTCTTTGCTTATTTCTATTGCTATTAATGCTATTCAAAGTATTTTTCCAGATGATAGCTTGATTTCTTCAGTGGCTTCATTAGCTGCTGCAATTATTGAAGTGCCTATTCAATTTGGTCTTATTTTTGCTTTTTTGAAATTATTTTTAGGTGAAGATGTTAAGGCTTTTGATTTTTTGAAATTAGGTTTTTCTGATGGTAATTTTTCAAGATCTTGGAAAGTTTCTTTTAGCATTTTTGGACAATTGGTTTTACCTATAGTTTTGTTTGTAATTGCTATTGTACTTATTGTTTTTTCAGTAGCAGGTGTAGCTGTATCTTCTACAATGCCTTTGGTAAATTCCTATAGTTCTTCTGCTTCTTATGCTTATGGTTTAGGGGCTCTTTCTGGATTTTCTTTAGTTTTATTTATTGCTGGTATGATTTTATTTATTGTTTCTTCGATCTTAATGGCTACTAGATCATACTATTATGCTTTATCTTATTTTATTGCTTTTGAAAATCCTTCTATGACTTCTAAGGAGTGTGTTTTAAAGAGCAAAGAACTTATGATTGGTAATCGTGGTAAATTGTTCTGCTTACAATTTTCTTTTATTGGTTGGGCAATTTTGGCTACTTTTACTTTTGGTATTGGATTTTTATGGTTGATACCTTATATGCAATTTGCAACTATTTCTTTCTATAAATCTTTGACTTCTGATAATTATGTTGAAGTTTCTGATTTAGGAAGTGAGCAATAGTGTTTTGGGTGTTTTTGGGGACGGACTCAAAAAACATCTAAGTTTATTATTAATTATTTTCTAGTGCATAAATTTTTCTTTATTTATGCACTTACTTTTTATAAAATTTATTTGAAAAGTTAAGGTGCTTTTTGAGTATGGTCTCAAAAAACACCTTAGCGTTATATTCCTAAATATTCGTTATATGTTATTTCTTTGTCTATTACTTCTCCGTTTTCTTTGATGTCTATTATTCTGTTTGCTACTGTTTGCATTAGTTGGTGGTCGTGTGATGTGAATAGTATGTTTCCTTTGAAGTTTTGCATTCCGTTGTTTACTGCTGTTATACTTTCCATGTCTAAGTGGTTTGTTGGTTCGTCAAATATTAGGAAGTTTGCTCCTGATAGCATTATTTTTGATAATACACATCTTACTTTTTCTCCTCCTGATAGTACTTTTACTTCTTTTAGTGCTTCGTCTCCTGAGAATAACATTCTTCCTAAAAAACTTCTTACGTATGTTTCGTCTGGGTCTTTTGAGTATTTTCTTAGCCAGTCTGTTATATTTTCGTTTGTTTCAAATAGGTAGTTGTTGTCTTTTGGGAAATAGCTTTGTGTTATTGTTGTTCCCCATATTAGTTCTCCTTCGTCTGGTTCTATTTCTCCTGCTATTATTTGGAATAATATTGTTTTTGCGTTTTCGTTGTCTGCTAAAAATGCTATTTTGTTGTCTTGTTTTACTGTGAATGATATGTTGTTTAGTAGTTTTACTCCGTCTACTGTTTTTGATATATTTTTTACTTGTAGTATTTCTTTTCCTGGTTCTCTGTCTGGTTTGAAGTCTACATATGGATATTTTCTGTTTGATGGTTTTATTTCGTCTAGTTGTATTTTTTCTAGTGTCTTTTTTCTTGATGTTGCTTGTTTTGATTTTGAGGCGTTTGCACTGAATCTTGCTATGAAGTCTTGTAGTTCTTTTATTTTTTCTTCTTTTTTCTTGTTTTGTTCTCTTGCTTGTTTTAATGCTAATTGACTTGATTCATACCAGAAGTCGTAGTTTCCTGGGTATAGTGTTATTTTTCCAAAGTCTACGTCTGCTATATATGTACATACTTTGTTTAGGAAGTATCTGTCATGTGATACTACTATTACTGTGTTTTCGTAGTTTATTAGAAATTCTTGTAACCATTCTATGCTTTTTAGGTCTAAGTCGTTTGTTGGTTCGTCTAATAGTAATACGTCTGGGTTTCCGAATAGGCTTTGTGCTAGTAAGATTTTTACTTTTATTCTTGGTTCTATTTCTTTCATTTGTTTATAGTGGTCTTCTGGTGCTATTCCTAAGTCGTTTAGTAACATTGCTGCGTCTGATTCGGCGTTCCATCCGTCTAATTCTGCAAATCTTTCTTCTAGTTTTGCTGCTTTCATTCCGTCTTCTTCTGAGAAGTCTGGTTTGCTATATATTGCGTCTTTTTCTTTCATTATACTGTATAGTTCTTTGTTTCCCATTATTACTGTGTCTATTACTGTGTAGTCTTCATATGCAAAGTGGTCTTGTTTTAGTACTGATAGTCTTGCTCCTTTTTCTATACTTACGTCTCCTTTGCTTGGTTCTATTTCTCCTGATAGTACTTTTAAAAATGTTGATTTTCCTGCTCCGTTTGCTCCTATTATTCCGTAACAGTTTCCTTTTGTGAATTTGATGTTTACATCTTCAAATAATACTCTTTTTCCAAATCTTACTGTGACTCCGTTTGCATTTAACATTTTATTTTCTCCTCTCTCTTTTTTTCATTTTTGCTATTATATAATATTTTTTGCTTTTTTTCAAGTTTCAGCTGAATATGATTCAAAAAGAGAACATTTTGAAGGTTAATACCTAATTTTAAAGAACTCCATTTTGAACTATACCCTACTAAATTGGATATTGAGTTCAAGATAGAGTTCTTTTTATTAATTTTTTAGTTCTTTTTTTGTTTTCTGTAAGCTATCTTTTCGATTTTTACAATTTAATTACTTTATATTCAATTATAATATTTTTAGTCATCAAATAATAGTTTTATTCCCCATATTCCTGATATTCCTACTAATGCATAAATTATTCTTGATATTACTGTCATATCTCCAAATATCGTTCCTACTAGGTTGAAATTAAAAAATCCTATTAGTCCCCAATTTATTGCACCTATTATGATTAATACTAGTGCTATTTTATCTATAACTTTCATTTTTAACCCCTTTCCTAAGTTTCTTAAAAAATACATGATTGATTTTGTAGTTTTTTTCAATTTTCTATTTTTTAAGTTTCTTATATTTTTTCTATTCTTTCTAATACTATTATTTTCTTTTTTTAAAAATTTATTCTTTTATTTTTATTGAATTTTTTACAAATTTTGCTATAATGTTTGTAGATATTAAATATGCACGAACTTTAAAATGTTCTAATAAGTACTAATTTTATTAATGTTTATTTTTGTTCTTGCTTTTTGAAAGGGGAGTTTTATATGGCGAGAAATCGTAGAAATACTCGTGGTTATGGTAATCCTAGACGTTTTGCTTCAAAGGGTATTCGTTTTTTATTTTTTACTGTTTTAGTTTTTGCTGTTATTTTTTTATTTCTTTTTGTTTTTACTAAAGTTAAAAATTATAATATTTTAAGGAGTTTGTCTAAAAAGTCTAATGAAGTTGTTTCTTTAGATGATAGTTCTGATTCTGATGATTCTCAAAAAAATGATGATATTAATAAAAAGTTTAAGACGTCTTTTACTTTGACTGCTATTGGTGATATTATGTGTCATAATACTCAGTATTGGGATGCTTATAATAAATCTACTGATGAGTATGATTTTTCTTATGTTTTTGATGATATTAAAGATTATACTTTATCTCCTGATATTACTGTTGCTAATTTGGAGACTAGCTTTGCGGGTAAGGATCGTGGTTATAGTAATTATCCAACTTTTAATTCTCCTGATAGTTTGGCTAAGTCTGTTGCTGATATTGGCGTTGATGTTATTTCTACTGCTGGTAATCATTGTTTGGATATGGGCTTTTCTGGTCTTTCTAGGACTATTGATGTTTTGGATTCTTATGGTATTTCTCATCTTGGTACTTATAAATCTGAAGAGTCTCAAAAGGAGATTTTGTTTAAAACTGTTAAGGGTATTAAAATTGCTTTTATTGATTATACTTATGGCACTAATGGTATTCCTATTCCTAAGGGGAAGGATTTTTGTGTTAATTTGATTAATAGGGACTTGATTAAATCTCAAATTGATAAGGCAAAATCTGAAGAGGCTGATATTATTGTTGCTTGTATGCATTGGGGTACAGAGTATAGGACTACTGCTAATGATGAACAAATTGATTTGGCTGACTTTTTGTTTCAGAATGGTGTTGATATTATTTTGGGTAATCATCCTCATACCTTGGAGCCTATGGAAAAAAGAACTGTTACTTTGTCTGATGGTTCTTCTAAGGATTGTTTTGTTATTTATGCTTTGGGAAATTTTATTTGTGATCAGAATGCTGAAAATACTCGTAATTCTATTATTTTGAATTTGAATCTTTCTTTTGATTCTGATAAAAAGCTTTCTTTTGATAGTATTTCCTATGTTCCTATTTATATGTATAAGAATCCTAATGTTTCTTCTCATAAATTTAAACTTTTGAATATTGAGAAATCTATTGCTAGATTTGATGCTGGTTTGGATACTTCTATTGGTAAGGCTAAATATGAGTATCTTAAAGTTCAACTTCAGAAAATTAAGAGTATTCTTGGTGATAAATTTTAAGTTTTATTTGGCTCTTAATTATATTATTGAGTGCTTTTCTTCTGAAAAAACTCAAATTATAAAATAGTTTTTATAATTTGAGTTTTTTACTTTTTATTAATAGTTTTCTGCTTTTATTTCAAAGTATGCTTTTGGGTGTGCACATATTGGACATATTTCTGGTGCTTTTGTTCCTACTACTATGTGTCCGCAGTTTCTGCATTTCCAGATTTTTATTTCTCCTGCTTCAAATACTTTTCCGTCTTTTACATTTTCTAATAATTTTTTGTATCTTTCTTCATGTTCTTTTTCGATTTTTGCTACTCCGTCAAATAGGTACGCTATGTGGTCAAATCCTTCTTCTCTAGCTTCTTTTGCCATTCTTTCATACATGTCTGTCCATTCATAGTTTTCTCCTTCTGCTGCTGCTTTTAAGTTTTCTTCTGTTGTTCCTATTTCTCCTCCGTTTAATAATTTGAACCATAGTTTTGCGTGTTCTTTTTCGTTATCTGCTGTTTCTTGGAATATTGCTGCTATTTGCTCATATCCTTCTTTTTTTGCTTTACTTGCAAAATATGTGTATTTGTTTCTTGCTTGTGATTCTCCTGCAAATGCTTCCATTAAATTTTTTTCTGTTTTACTTCCTTTTAATTCCATTTTATTTCCTCCTTGTTTTTTCTTTATTTTTTGCTTTTTTTCTTTTGTTATTCACTTTTTTATATATTTATTTTTATTTTTGGTGCACCATCTCGGACTCGAACCGAGGGTCTTCTGATTAAGAGTCAGCTGCTTTACCAACTAAGCTAATGGTGCATTTTTTATTATTATTTTTTCTTTTGCGTATTCATTATAATACTTTTTTTATTTATTTGTCAATACAATTGTTTATTTTTTTATTGTCTGTAGTTTTATGTAAATTGTTTTTTGAATCTATTGACAATTTTACCAAATCAGTTTAAAATTATTATATAGTATATGTTCGATTAAAGAAATTTTTGTTTTTTTAGTCTATTTTGCGTATATGAGGGATTTGGGCTAGTTTTATTTAGCTATGCGAGAAAGGAATGTGATTTATAATGATTAAAATTTATAATACAGATGTAGATACTAACAAATTTGAAGAAATAAAAGAATTCAAAAAAGGAAGTTGGATTAATCTCGTAAATCCTTCGGAAGATGAAATTAAAAAAGTTTGTGATAGTATTAATATTCAAGAAGATTTTATACGTGATGCTTTGGATTTTGAGGAAAAGGCTAGAATTGATACTGAGGAAGATGATGAAACTATTTTGTTTGTTGTTGATGTTCCTATAAAGGAAAAATCTGAAGAGAGTGATATTTATTCTACTATGCCTTTAGGGATGATTGTTGTTAGAGATGATTTTTTTATTACTGTTTCTTTGAGAAAAAATAAGGTTATTGAGGATTTTGAAAAACGTAAAATTAAAAATTTTCAAACTTATAAAAAAACTCGTTTTATTTTTCAAATTCTTTATTTGAATTCTTCTTATTTTTTGACTAATTTGAAACAAATTAATAAGGAAACTGAAATTGCTGAGTATATATTAAAAAATTCTATGAAAAATAAAGAGCTTTTGAAAATGTTAAGTTTGGAAAAAGGTTTGGTTTATTTTACTACTTCTTTAAAGTCTAATGAATTGGTTATGGAAAAAACTTTGAAGGGTAAAATTATTAAGTTATATGATGAGGATGAGGATATTCTTGAGGATGCTATTATTGAGAATAGACAGGCTATTGAGATGGCTAAGATTTATAGTGATATTTTGAATGGTACTATGGAGGCTTATGCTTCTATAATTTCTAATAATCTTAATACTGTCATGAAAACTTTGACTTCTATTACTATTGTTCTTGCTGTTCCTACTATGATTTCTAGTTTTTGGGGGATGAATGTTCAGATTCCTTTTCAAAATAATCCTTTTGGTTTTGTAATTATGATTTTTGTTTCTGTAGTTCTTACTTTATTAGTTACTTGGCTTTTGAAGAAAAAGGATATGCTTAATTAATTTTGATTTTATAACATTATATTTTAATATAGTGTTATTTTTTTATTTGTTTACAATGATTTTTCTTTTTAGCGTTTGTTATTTTTTTCATTTTTTTGAATATATTTTTTAGAGATACTTTTTGTGTCTTTAATAATTTTTGAAAGGGTTGATTTTGTTTTGAAAAAAATTTTATTTAAGGGTGTTGGTACTGCTATTGCTACTCCTTTTAATTCTGATGGTGTTAATATTCCTGCTTTTGAAAAGTTGTTGAGTTTTCAGTTGTTAAATTCTGTTGATAGCATTATAGTTTGTGGTACGACTGGTGAAGCTTCTACAATGTCAGATGATGAAAAGTCTTCTATTATAAAATGTGCTGTTGATTTTGTTGATAAAAAAATTCCTATTATTGTTGGTTGTGGTAGTAATGATACTAATAAGGCTATTTTTAATGCTAAAATGGCTGAGTCCTTAGGGGCTGACGGTCTTTTAGTTGTTACTCCTTATTATAATAAATGTACTCAGTCTGGTTTGATTAAACATTATTCTAAAATTGCTGAAAGTGTTTCTATTCCGATTATTTTGTATAATGTTCCTAGTAGAACTGGTGTAAATATTGAACCTGAAACCTGTTTTGAACTTTCTAAAGTTTCTAATATTGTTGCTATTAAGGAGGCTAGTGGTAATATTTCTCAGGTTGCTAAAATCTCTGCTTTATGTAATGATAATCTTTTTATTTATTCTGGAAATGATGATCAAGTTATTCCTATTTTGTCTTTAGGTGGTATTGGTGTTATTTCTGTTTTGTCTAATATTAAGCCTTTGGAGACTCATAATATGGTTACTTCTTTTTTTGATGGGAATTTGTCTGCTTCTAAAAATTTGCAGTTGGGTTTATTGCCTCTTATTTCTGCTCTTTTTTGTGAAGTTAATCCTATTCCTGTTAAATATGCTCTTAATATTTTGGGCTTTGATTTTGGTGTTCCTAGACTTCCTCTTTCTGAACTTTCTTCTAAAAATAAATTACTTTTGGATAATTTATTAGCATAATTTTATTTAAAATTTATAAATTGCATTTTGTTTTTCATTTTATATTATATATAACATTAAAAACGGTACTTTGTGCTATATAATTGATTTATTCTTATTATAGCCTGTGTACCGTTTTTATTTTTAGTATTGTAGTAAGTTGTAACATATTTGCTTTTATAAAATGTTATTATACATATTTTATGAATTTTTACTTTTTTATTGTTTTGTTTTTATTTATTCTGCTTTCTCATTTGTTTTTGTGCTGTCACTTTTTTGTGTTGATTGTGTTGTTTTATTATTATTTGTTGGTGTGGCGTCTGTTTTTTGTTTTTCAGTTGACGGTGTTGTTTGTTGTTTATTTGTTGTTCCTGAGTTTGTTTCTTTATTGTTCGTTTCTTTGTTGTTTGTTGTTCCGTTGTTTGTGTTTGTCGTTTCTGCCTTTGTTGTATTGTTTGTTTCTGTTTTAGTTGTTGTGTTTGTTGCTCCTTTTGTTCCTCTTAATACTATTCTTTGCATTGCGTCATATATGTCTCTTGATATGATTTTTGTTTCTATTATTTTTCCATTTAACATTTTTGTCATGTATGTTTCTGTTTTTTTGCCATTTGCTCCTTTTTGTTTTACTTTTTCTGTTCCTACTACTAATGTTGGATCGTCTACATATTTTGTTGATGTTGGTATTGTTGATACTGTTACTGTTCTAAATGAAAATGTGTATTCTTCACTTTCTTTTATTCCGTATAATGATACTGTTGCTACTCCGTTTTTTGCTGATGCTATTATTTTTACTGGATATTTTCTTGTGTTTTTAAATTTGAAGTCTGTCATTCCGTATACTACTGTTGCATCCATTCCTGCTTCTACATAAGATGTTACAAATTGATGGTTTTTTCTTTCTACTATTTCTAAATTGGCTCTTAATACTGTATTATATAGTGTTGTTGATATTTGGCAAATTCCTCCTCCTATTCCGTCTACTACTTGGCCTGCTTCGTATACTTTTGCGTTTTTGTATCCTGCTGCTGCTGTTCTTGCTCCTAATGTTTTGTTGTATGAAAATGTTTCATTTGGCATTACTACTTTTCCGTTTATTTTGTTGCATGCTATTTGTAGGTTTGTTGTTCTATCTTTGTCTCCTCCATCATAGTTTGTTCTGAATGTTGCTAATTGGTCTGGAAATGCTTCTGTTCCTATTTGACTTGTTGTTACTTTTGGTTTTGTTATTTTTAGTTCTATTTCATATTCTTCTTTTTCTTCTTCTAATGCTTTTTTAGCTGTTTCTACGTCAAAGTCTATTCCTTCTTCTTCTGGGTGTATTTCGAATGGGTTTTGTGTGTAATATGCGTCTTTAACTTCTTTATATATTTCTTCATGTATTTTGTCTATGTCTATTGCTGTTGGATTTTCTTCTGTTACTGGTATGTTTATATAGTTTGTTATTTTTTCTGTTCCTTTTAGTTTTTCTTTTAATTCTTCTAGCATTTTATCTGTGTTTATTTTTACTCCTGATTGTCCTTTTGTTATTATTAGCTTATTGTCTTCTATATAATAAGATGATTCTATTACTACTCCTGGTAGGTTTGTGCCTAAATCTTCTATTATCTTTTTTGCTGCTTCTTCGTTTATTTGCATTTCTACTTTTATATCTTTTTTTCCTATTAGTGCAAATAGTATGTTATAGTTATTTTCAAATATGTTTCCGCCTTTTCCTATGTTAGTTGCTTGTTTTACTGCTTTTTCTATATTGTATTGTGTTTCAAATAGATTTGCATTTATTGTTGATTCGTATTCATTATATTGTACTGGTATTTCTGTTTCTAGCTTTTCTTTATATATTGTTTCTAGTTTTCCTTTTGCTTCGTCTGCTGATAGTCCTGATACATCTATTCCTTCTATTTTTACTCCACTTGCTATTGTTTCTTTATTTATGTTTGCAAATGCAAATATTGTTGATATTATTATTCCCATTATTAATATTATCAATATTGTTATTGTTATTGGTATCCATTTTCTTTTTTTCTTTTTTTCTTTCATTTTGTCTTTTTCTTTCTTTATTTTCTTTGGTTTTTCTTTTATTTGTTTAAATTCTTCTTCTCTTTTTTTTGTGTTTTCTTCTTTTTGCTTTTCTTCTTCTCGTTCTTTTAAGTTTTCTTCCATTTTCATTTCCCCTTATTGTTTTTTCTATTTAAAATTTTAGCACAAATATTTTTTTTTTACAATATTTTTTATGTTTTTTCTATTGCTTTAATTTTCCTTATTTTATCTTATGTTTGCTTTTTTATTTTATTCTTCTTTTTATTTTTTTGACAATTTTTTTCATTTTTTTCAAAAAAACTCTTGCACATTGTTGATTTTAATATTATAATGTTTGTAGCAAAAGATAAATAAGGAGTTTTGAACATGGAATTAATGAAAAATATATTTTTTAATACTGATAAATTAATTGAAAATAGTAATGTTAAAATATCTTATACTGGTGAATTTTTTCAAGATGGATCTGAAGATGTTTTTATTCATTATGGTTTTGGTCATAATTGGGATAATATTAATGAGATTCAAATGGAAAAAACGGAATTAGGTTTTCAGGCTGAACTTCTATTGTGCGAAGGTGATACTTTTAATTTTTGTTTTAGAAATTCTAATGGTCAATGGGATAATAATGATGGTCAAAATTATGTTTTTCAATTGGAAAAACCTCAAACAGAATTGATTGTTTTAGAGGATGAGCCTTCTTCTATTTGTGCTCCTAGAAAACTTAGAAAATCTTATTTATGGAGTAAAAAAATTCGTTTAGCTGTTTATAAGATTATTACTTATCTTCCAAAATTGATTTCTGGAAATTATAAGAAAAAAAACAGAGCTTTTGATCAAGCTCAATAATTGTTGATTTTTAAGGATATTTATGAATATCCTTTTTTTGTTTTTCTAATAGCTTTTTTTATGTTATACTCCATCCTCCATTTATTGCTATTATTTGTCCTGTTACATATTTATCTTCTATAAGCCATTTTATACATCTTGCTATATCTTCACATTCTCCTAATTTTTGTAGTGGTATTTCGTCTTTTATTTCTTCTAGTTCTTTTTTATTGTATCCTGCATTCATTTCTGTTTTTATAAATCCTGGTGCTATTGAATTTACTTGTATTCCTGATGGTCCTAATTCTTTTGCTAATGCTTTTGTTAATCCGTCTACTCCTGCTTTTGATATTGAGTATACTACTTCCATTGATGCTCCTATCTGTCCCCATATTGATGATATATTTATTATTTTTCCTTTTTTATTTTGTATCATGTTTTTTGTTACTTGTTGAGTTATGTAGAATGTTCCATATAGATTTGTGTTTATTATTTCGTCCCAATCTTTTTTTGTCACTTCTGTTGATAATTGTATTTTGTCTATTCCTGCATTATTAATTAAAATATCTATTTTTTTATATTTTTTTATTGTGTATTCTACCATTTTTTTTATTTCTTCTTCTTTTGAAATATCTGCTTTGTATATTTCTATTTCTTTGTTTTCTTTTTTTAACTCTTCTTTTAATTTCTGTGCTTCTTTTTCTGATTTGTTATAATTTGCGATTACTGTATGTCCTTCTTTTGCTAATGTTTTTGCTATTTCTTTTCCTATTCCTCTTGATGCACCTGTTACTATTATAATTTTTTTTTCCATTTTATTTGCTTTCCTTTCTGATTTTATTATATTATTTGTATAATTTTTTACTTTTCTTTATAAATTATTTGCTTTGCTTAGCAATTTTATTTGTATTTTTTATTGAATATTTGCATTTTTTATTATTTATATTTCTTATTGAATTTTTGTATATTTGTTGAATTTATTTTTTTGTTTTGCGTAAAACAAAAAGCCAGTAATTCTGCTTTTGCAAAACTACTGACAATTTTGGAGCCACTTATCCGACTTGAACGGATGACCCTCGCATTACAAGTGCGATGCTCTACCAGCTGAGCTAAAGTGGCAAAATATATAAATATTTTGGTGACCCCGACGGGAATCGAACCCATGTCTCCGCCGTGAAAGGGCGATGTCTTAACCGCTTGACCACGGGGCCTTAATATAAAGAACTAAATAACTGTTTGTTTTAGTTATTTAGTTCTTGGTGAGCTATCCGCGACTCGAACGCGGGACAACTTGATTAAAAGTCAAGTGCTCTACCACCTGAGCTAATAGCCCATTTGCGTGTTCTCCATAACGCTTTTATATAATACTATGTTTTTTTACATTTGTCAATACTTTTTTACAAATTTTTTAAAATTTATTGTTTTTGTATATTCTGTGTATAAAAAACAAAGATGCGGATTTTTTAATTCTTTATATTTTTTTGTTTTTATCCGCTCTTTTTATGTTATTTTTGCTTGATTATTTATTTAATTTTTCAACAACTTCGTTTACATCTATTCCATGTACTGCACATGCTTCTTCTAATGTCTCCATTTGTGAAGCTGGACATCCTAAACAATGCATACCTACTTCTAGTAATAATTCTGCTTTTTCTGGAGCTTTTTCTAATATTTCTCCTATTGTTGTGTCTTTATTTATTTCCATTGCTTATATCCTCCTTTTCTATTTTATAAATTTTGGTATTTTTTTGATTTTATCATATTTTTTTAAAAAAGTATAGACAAATTAATAATTTTGTTGTATTATAGTTTTGCAATCCATTCTTAAAGGTGGTGGAATTATGCAATTCTTAATTAATTTATTTTTCTTTTCATTTATTATCTGTTTTTTTATTTCTTTATATTCATTATATATGTTTTTTTATATAAAGTTTTTTCATAACAAACAAGGATCAAAATTACAAATTAAAAGAAATATTAATTCTTAATTTTCATTTTTTAATTATTTTTTGGAGGTGATTTTATTCGTCATAAATTTTCTTTTTGCTTTTCCTTTTTTCTTTTTATATTTTTTTGTGTTTTAAATTTTAAATTTTTTTATCCTATTTATGTAGCAGATGAAATTATTATTCCTTACGCAATTCATCCTTTTGATATTTGTTCTTCACAGCCTGTTCTTTGGAATTTTATTAAAAATACTTATCTTTTTACTTTTCCTTTTTCTAGTTTTATTTTTATAAGGTTTCTGTATACCCGTTTTTTTATTCATTTTTCTTTTAGGAATTTTAATTTTTTTAATACTACTGAATTTGCAGATATTTCGTTTTTGAATAATAATTTTAGTCTTTTTGTTGGTAACAATTATTCTGATAATTCTCCTATTTATTTACAAGAATCTGGTTTATTTCAAAATTTTTTAATTACTGGGACTATTGGAACTGGTAAAACTTCTTCAGCTATTTATCCTTTTGTTGAACAATTTATAAAATATAATAGTGAAAATTTAACTGATAAATTTGGTATGCTTATTTTAGATGTAAAAGGTAATTTTTATAATTATGTTTCTAATATTGTTTGCAAATATGATTTGCAAAATGATCTATTTGTTATTTCTTTGCATAACAATGTTTTTTACAATCCTTTGCATAAGCCTAATTTGAAACCTCAGATTTTGGCAAATCGTTTAAAGACAATTTTAACTTTATTTTCTGAAAATAATTCTGAATCTTATTGGCTTGATAAAGCTGAACAAATTTTAGCAGAGGCTATTAAATTCTGTAGATTATATAATAATGGGTATGTTACTTTTGTTGAACTTCATAAGTTGATTACTGATACTTCTTATTATTTTTCTAAAGTAAACTTTTTACGTGATTTATTCGTTAGCTCTAATTTTTCTAATCGTGATATTTATGAATTAAATGAGTGTTTGAATTTTTTTCAAAATGAATTTTTGTGCTTAGATGAACGTACTAAAGGTATTTTAGTTTCTGAAATTACTCGCATTACTACTGTTTTTGTTTCAGATTATGATGTTTGTTCAACTTTTTGTCCTCCTAAAAATAAATTAAACTTTGATGGTTTTTCTGATATTATTAAAAATGGTAAAATTGTTGTTTTAAATATAAATGTTTCAGAATATACTTTTTTGTCTAAAATTATTGCTACTTATTTAAAATTGGACTTTCAAACTGAAGTTATGTCTTTTTTGGCAAATAATATTCCTAAAAAAAATATTTTTGTTTGTGATGAGTATGATAAATTTTGTACTAAAACTGATGCTGATTTCTTTTCTATGAGTAGAGAAGCTAAATGTATTAATATTGTTTCTACTCAAAGTTATTCTTCTTTAAAAAATACTCTTAAAGATGATGCTAGTGTTAAAGTTATTATTCAAAATTTGGTTAATAAAATTTGGTTTAGAACTGATGATATTTTTACTATTGAAGAGGCTCAAAAACAATTAGGGAAAGAGGATAAAGAAAAAATTTCTAAAAGTGTTTCTGAAAATGCTAAAGAGACAAAATTTAGTTATATAACTAATACTTTGAATTCTGAAAATTCTAATATTTCTGAATCTTATAGTACTGTTATTCAAAATGATTTTATTTATGATACAAAATTTTTTACTCAGAATTTAGAAACTTTTTCTGCTTTGTCTTTTTTGTCAGATGGTAAAAAAATTTTTATTCCTCAAAAAATAAAAATGAT
>ERZ836877.1234-NODE-1234-length-39911-cov-8.312801_pt1 | contig 39911 bp, 28 predicted proteins | sample MGYA00519469_ERZ836877 | MGnify/ENA primary metagenome ERZ836877 (study PRJEB31850, sample SAMEA3708809) | human gut metagenome | biome: human gut; feature: human-associated habitat; material: faeces | place: China | collected 2014 ...
ACTCCGTCCTCGGCTGTGGTATCCGTGTAGCTGCTTCCTGTTGCGCTGTTTGTCAAAACCTTCCATTTGCCGTTTTCCGCTCTTCTTCCTATCCGGTAACTCTCTGCATTTGCCACCTCTTTCCAATTTATCTGTACGCCATTACCTATATTTACAAATTTCCCTAATACAACATTGTCCAGTGTCACATTCGCATTCCACTGTGCATACAAAACAATATTACTCTTTGGACTGGAAATCGCGTCTCCCGGCTTATAGCCTGTTCCACTTCCATCCGCTTTTGTATTCCATCCGCTGAAGCTGTATCCATCTTTCGCATAAGTGCATTCTTCTACAACTGCGGTTGTATTTACCGGATATGTTTTTCTAATACTGTCTCCGGTACCTCCATTCGGATTATACTTGATTGTATATACATTTCCATCGCTTATCACGCCGCAATAATGCTGCATATTTTCTTCTATATCTGACAATGCCTGATAACCGGTCGTCACATTTTGCACTTTATTATTACTGTCAATGTAAACGATCACAGGAAAAGATATATGCGTTGCAGAAGTATTCATATGAACATAACTCCACATCTGGTTCTGAGCTATCGGAGAATCCTCAACATTCTTATACGCAAAACAAATATCATCATTGCCATATGTATTTTTAAACGCCGTAACATCATCAACAGAAGTTGTATTAACAGCAACTGCTACAATATCTGCACCAGTATATGTATTCTTTGAAATTTCTCCAATGGTTGCCTGAGAATAGCCACATTGTGTACTAAAGTAAATCAAAATTTTCGGTTTTGAGAAAGAAACAGTTGCAACCGTTGTACCGTCAAGTGCCACATTATCATATTGTGGATTATCACGATTTAATGAATCATTGAAAGTTTTTTCATAATATGAATTTAGCGCCATAGGATATGCATCGTTAAATTCTTCTGTCGTATATTCTGCACTCCTTGTATGATCAGCAGAGAAATCTTTTTCACTTTTCAACAGATATTGATCGAGTGTCTGTGCATCCTGACCATCCCATGTTGAATCTACAGCGTAATATACATCTCCTACTTTAACAATATTCCATGCATGTGAACCACCATTTGCGGTTCCGGAGATAATCCGCACAGACAGTCCAGCTTCTTTACACATCCGGTAAAAAAGCACTGCATAGCCATTGCAGACTGCCTTTCCATTGCACAATGCACCATATGCTGTGTATTTTACTGTATTACTGCTGTCACTTAATCCATCATAATCATAATCCACATGGTCACAGATATAATTATGAATGGCAACTACCTTCTCTGCTTCTGTTTTTCCATTTAAATTCAATGAAGCTAACGCACTTGTCACAGCACTTGTCAACTGTTTCTCCTGCTCTGCGGTTGTATAATAATTCATATAATACGTATAAGTTACTCTTGCAGCATCTGAATAACTTGTCGTACTGACACTATATCCGATTCCTCCATACTTAAGAGCATCCCCTTCCTGTCCTGTGCAGGCTTCCGTATATTCCTGTGCTGATGTCATTGCATTGATTGGTCCGACCTTATTATTTATCTCAACCGGTACACTGACCGTTATCTGACTATTTCTTACAACAACCTGTTCTTTTAGATACTGATATAACGCATCTTCTGTCTCAAGCTGCACCACATCATCCGAAAGTACAGACACCTCATCTGCTTTTGTCTGTGGTAATGTCTCACCATCAGCTAAAATCACAAAAGGTGCCACTTCTTCTACGGACACAACCGGTTCTTCTGACACACCAGTTTCTTCCGTATCAGCTTCAGCCGACACTACACACTCTTCTCCCTCAGATACCTCACTTTGCGCAGGCTGCTCCGTATTCTCAGCCCACACTGACATCTGAGGAAATGATGTAAATAATAAAGATAAAACCAAACAACAAATGAACCATTTCTTTATGTTTTTACTCATACTCTTTCTCCCTCGTAGAAAAACTAATTTACATTTATCTCCAAATCAAACTTTTTCTCAATTGCTTTCAGATATTTTTCGTTATGGCTCGCCGCAACGAGCATCGGTGCATATGCGTCTCTGCCACTGATGTTGAACATATATGGAAAATCTTTGAAATGTTCCTTATAATCTGCAGCAAAATCTAAAATTCCTTGTTGTATCTCCTTTATTCCTTCCTGATTTGCATCATACTTTCCGAATTGCAATGTAATATCTAAATCCGGCAGATATCTGTCTTCTGTCTTTTCCCTGCACGCATTTCCGCTCTGGAATCCAGAAAACTGTGGTGTCGGAGATGACAGTAGCAATTCCCAGAATACATTGTAATCCTTATTCGGATCATGTTTTTTCAATAGATCTCTGTTATGGCTCTGAGAATACAGATAGGCAACTAACTTGCCACTCTGTAAAAAAGGTTCTGACGCATCTGGCTCTGAATTATGTACTGTATTTGTTCCTGCAATCAAGCCAATAATTTCACAAGGTATATACCATTCCTGCTCCACCAGATGTCGAAGTGTCATTGCTCCACTTCCAGCCCATCCAATGTCAACCGCTACGGCTCTTTTGCATCCGGTTAAAATGTCCTCATAATATCTTTTTGCTGCCTTGTGCTGTTCTTTATATTTTTTTATAACACATTCCCATTTAGACTCAATAAATTTTCTCAGTTTCGATTGATTACTATCTGTAAGATACTCTGATACATCCAGTCCGACTAATTCTCTGCCAAGCTCCTGCAATTCCATTGCTTCAAGAATTTCAGCTATCTTATACTGTTGATTTACCTTATGTTCAATAAATCTTCTAAAATAGTCATGCCTGTCATCCTCTGCCATTAGCTTTGTAGCCGCTTTTCTCGACCAATACGCATATTCCGTAGAATCTTCCTGATACAACTTATTATACACCTGTTTTATGATATCTCCATCCCTAGACAGAAAAAGAATTTTGTCAATCCCATTCTTTTTATAATAATCATGAATGAAGGTACAATAACCTAATACAAATAATCCCCCATATATATATCCGTATTCATATTCCATAGAATACGAATTGTTACCACAATACATGTGATTATTTACAATCCCCCGATATGCGGCTCCAACCATAAGACTCATATCATATGCCCGGTAAGCTTTCGAATGTTTATTTACATTTGGATAATAAAAAACTGCCAATCCTGCCTTTTTAGCATTTGTGATATCGCTGATCTCATTATCGCCAATATGAATTATTTTCTCTTTTTCAAAATCTTCCTTCACATATTCATATATAGTACCGTCTGACTTTCCAGCAGTATATTCACTTGATATGTATAGCTTCTGAATACCAGAATAGCCATTTTGTGCAAGCAACTTTTCCAGAAAGTCTTCTGATAAGTACATATCAGAGGTTATGATGATAGTCTTTTTTCTACGCTGTAATTCCTTAAAAACCGTCTGCATTACCGGATTTGCATAGCAAAATCTCTGCTCTAATTCCTCTTCCAGATTTCTTCCTTTCCCAGCCGGATAGCCAGTCTCGCACTCTATCCTGTTCCAGATTTCTTCCAGCGTGACCTCATAGCTTCCTGAAACAGCAAATTTATCCTGTCTGGCTTTCCACTCCTGCACTATTCGAACCGATTTAAAATCTAATATCCCAATCTCTTCTGCCAGATAGTCAAATAAATCTGTTGGTGCAGAAAAAGGTCTAAAAATCAGAGTATCAAAAATATCGAATGATATAATGTCATAGTCCTTAACTGCCTCCAGAATATGTGTAGCTGAATATTCCGTAGTGAAAAGAGATTCCGGCACATCTGTCTTAAGGTTTTTCTGCTCATTTTCTCTCACTATTTTTATATAATCTAATGTCCAGTCTTTCAATATATAATAGCGAACATTCAACCATAATAAAACAAAATAAGAATTTATCTTCGAAAAAGGGGTCTGTTTACAATGAACTTCCATATATCTTTCACGAATACCGCTATGCTTATTAACTAATTCGTTATATATCTGCATACGTAAACTCATCTTGTAGCTACCTCTTTCTTATTTAATGCTTCTTCTTTATTTTAAAAGTGACTCAGCTAAATTAAGTGCAGACCTAATTGTCACATCCATATCATAGTATTTGTATTCTCCCAATCTGCCACCAAAAATAACCTTTTCCTCTTTCTCAGACATTTTTTTGTATTCCTGATAAAGCTTATTATTCTTCTCGTCATTTACCGGATAATAAGGTTCATCACCCGGCTTCCATTCCGAGCTGTACTCTTTACTGATCACTGTTTTCGGAAGGTCATTTCCAGCTTCATCCTTTCCAAACTCAAACCATTTGTGTTCGATAATCCTTGTCCACGGAGTTTCTCTGTCTGTGTAATTTACAGCCGCATTTCCCTGAAAATTCGGAATATCTAAAACCTCGTTTTCAAACCGAACAGACCGGTATTCCAAATTTCCCAATGCATAATCAAAATATGCATCGATGGCACCTGTATAAATTATCCTGTCTGCCAACGCTTCGTATTTTTCTCTTTCCTTTAAGAAATCTACATTTAAACGCACTTCTATTCCATCCAGCATATTTTCAACCATTTTCGTATAGCCGCCTACCGGTATTCCCTGATACAGTGCATTGAAATAATTATTGTCAAAGGTCAGTCGAACCGGAAGCCTTTTTATAATAAATGCCGGTAATTCCTTACAGTCTCTTCCCCACTGCTTTTCTGTATAACCCTTTACAAGCTTTTCATAAATGTCTCTGCCAACGAGGGAAATAGCCTGTTCTTCCAGATTCTTTGGTTCTCCTGTTATCTCGCTTTTCTGTTCCTCAATTTTCTCTGCTGCCTCTTCCGGTGTTACTACTCCCCACATTTTATTAAACGTGTACATATTAAACGGCATAGAATATAATTCCCCTTTGTAATTCGCAACCGGAGAATTTGTGAACCGGTTAAATGTAGCAAATTGCGTTATATAATTCCACACTCCAGTATCATTCGTATGAAATATGTGTGCTCCATATTTATGAAAATTAATGCCCTCTACTTTTTCTGTGTATATATTTCCTGCTATATTTGGTCTTTTATCAATTACTAAAACAGACTTCCCGTTTTTCTTAGCTTCGTGTGCAAATACAGCACCAAAAAGCCCAGCTCCAACTACTAAATAATCATACATCACTTTTTATCTCCTTTACATTTTATATTTTCTTCTATACTTATGCACCACAATTCTCCACAGCACAGAATTTTTCACTTTATATATCTTTGTTTTTTGCAATTTACTATGATTTCTTGCAGGATCTACCTTGTATAGCCACGGCAGACCTTTCAAATAATCATCCATTGCTTTTATGACATAATACTCAGATATAAAATCCTTATTAACATGATACAGTGATATCTTCTGCTTCCATTTGTCCAGCACTGCCTGTCTGTCCTCATCCAAGCCATATACTTCATTCACAAACAGCGGATTTCTGGTATCATAGTATAGCATAATTGGTGTCTGACGATGTTCAAATGTTTCATGCCAGACCTGTACACCTTTTATAATAATTGGCGGACGTCCGCATCTTAGTCCATACTCCACATCATCGCAATGAATGAAAAAAGGAAGCACATCATTTTCTCTGACAAATTCGTATGGAAAGCAGCAGAACCACCAGCCCCCATACTCAGCCCCACTGTTCCATTCAACATCCGGCTCTTTCTGTATCTCTTCTATGCTCTTATTCAAGCCCACATGACGGATGTTTCCTGCATTCCAGATTTCTGCCGCCGTATATTGTATCTGTCTGTTATCCATCCGGAACATCCTGCCAGCTACCGGTCTGTCCGCATTTTCTTTGTCAACCATCTGAAGGAAATCAAACAATTTGTAAAAACAGGATATATCAAATTCGACATCATCATCCATAAACACGACATGTGTAAAGTCTTTTTCCGCATTTCTGATTACTTCAATTCCATACTGATACCCACCTGATCCGCCTACATTTCCCCTCGGATTATGTATCAAATGAATAAATTCCGAATCAGACTCTTCCAATTCACACGCATTGTCTATAATATAGACTTGTAAAAATCCAAAATACCGGCTTTTCACATCGTTCCGGCAAAAAAGAGAGACCTCTATTTTATCTGTTATTTTTTTTATGTACTTTTCACGTTTATAGGTGCATATATTAACTGCAATAGACACTCTGTTCATTTTTTATTCCTGCATTATTGTCCTGAAATCCTCTGCCACTTCATTTCCAAGTAAAATACACGTCATTGTATAGGTTCTCTGCTCATTCATTAGTGCCGACAAATCTTTTCTTGCCCTGTCCAGATACTCCTTTTTATATTTATCCTGTATCTTTTCAAGTGCATACCTGTGCGTTTGCAATTTACACATCTGGTAATAATCTATTAACTGCTGATTTCCTGTTCTTCCTATCGACTGATCCAAATATGCAAATATATCAAAATGAACATATAACCGCTGGTCATTTGATGCAACGTCCTGTCCTTCCCGCTCTAATCTGTAATAATATAAATTTTCCGGAAGCATCACAACGGATTTTGCAAATGCAAACGTTTCTACCTTAAACGGAAGATCATCAAATCTTTTAATATCCGTGTAAAAATGAATATTGTTCTGTCTTAAAAATTCTGTTCTGTAAATTCCTCTCCAGATTGCCACTCTGCTATAAGTCACTAATTCCTTAATCTTATTCGCATCATAGCATCCATCAATGTAAGGCTGTACTATATAATCTTCTGCATTTCTGCTTAAACCGGAATTTTCATAATATTCCTTATATCCACACAGACTAATATCAAAATTTCCTTCCATCGCTTTTCTAAGAAGTTTATGAAACATATTGATTTCGATAAAATCATCCGGGTCAATAAACCCTACATACCTGCCTCTTACCCTTTCCAGTCCCATCTGTCTTGCAGACGCACAACCGCCATTCTCTTTTTCAATCAATAAAATACGCTTGTCATTTCTGGCATATTTTCTTATAATATCAGCCGAGGCATCCTTTGATCCATCACTCACAAATAAAAACTCAACATAATCTGCTTTCCAGGCAGTAACACTTCTGATACACTGTTCTATATAGTTTTCAACATTATAAACTGGGAAAACAATACTCAGTTCCTTCTCATAGCTGTCCTTTTTCCAATCAAGCGATACAGGAGGTCTTTCTGCTCTCCATGTTTTTAAATGAATTTCCTTACAAGTATTTCTGCATTTCTCCCATATCTTATATGCGCTTATCTGTCCCTCTTTGATAGAACCAACAATGTATGCCGGCTCATATTTTATCATTGCAAGAAGCTCATGACCACTGCAATTTACCGGATATAAGCCCCATTCTTCTTCCATTCCATCAAATTCATAATAGGATAAAAATGAAAGTTTCTCAGGCAATGTGATTATACCTCTCGCCTGGTCATTCCATAAACGTTCTTTTAAGACTAAAATATCCTTTTTGGTCCATGAAAACACCAAAGTACAATCCGACATATTTGTAAAGCTAAATATTTCCTCCAGTCGTTCGAATCCGCACTCACCAATTACAATAACCGCCTTACCAATATCCTGATGTAATGCACAAAACATTTCTAATTCTTCCATTTTAATTACCATGTCCTATCATTTTTTTCATCATCAATTTTAATGTGTACTTTAATCCGCTATCTTTTATACATTGAATTCCTCTGGTGAGAATATTTCCCTTTCTCGCACCATGAAGAAGCCAATAACGATACATATTGTTGCGCTCTTCATATAATGCAAGCTGTGCATATCTGTCACTTCTGATAAACTCCATGAACGCCTCTTTTTTATTTTTTTCCTGTGCGTCTTTCCACTTATAATCCAGGAAAGCGCTGATCTGCTCCTGTGAAAGTCTCAGAAAAACCTGATGCAGCCCCTCCAGCAGGGCATGAATATATTCTGTATTCGTCATATCCAGCATCCAAAAGGAATATTTACACATTAAATTAACAATCTGTGCTGTCTCTGCTCTGGAATAATCAGACCTATCCACTTCATCTAACACATCATGAAATACTTTTATAACATCCAGCCTTCCTGCTCCGGTTCCTGCTGTAATCTGTCCCGGCACGTTCGTCCGGTAAATAAAACCTGTCCCCGGCAGTGCAACTACATTTTCTGCACGGTGCAATAACTGTATATGAGGTCGTATATCTTCCCACTTCACGCCTTCCGGAAATGTAAAATGATTATCCTTAAGGAACCCAGTCCGGTAAATTTTACGATTCGCATTTACCTCCAGAGAATATACTTCCGGGCAATTATCAGTATTAATTACCTTAATGCTCTTGTTATCCTGCACCTCAAATATCTGTTCATATTCTGACTTGTCCATCCAATATTCAAGCATATGAGATGCCTCGTTATAACACTTTGGCAATGTAAATATGATATCCGGCTCAAAATCCAGTGACGTAATCAGTTGTTCAAATTTTTCTACAAATCTGATATCCTGCCAATCATCACTGTCAAGGAAACATACATACGGTGTATCAACATATGTAAGTCCTGTATTGCGTGCTGCCCCAAGACCTTTGTTCTCCTGATAGATATATTTAATTGAGTTATTCTTTTGGTATTCTTCACAAATCTTTCCCGTATCGTCAGTAGATCCATCGTTCACGATAATTATCTGATAATTTTTTACGCTTTGGTGCAAAATACTTGATAGACATTGTCTCAAATATTTAGATACGTTATATGCTGGAATAACAATCGTTAATTTATAATTTATTTCCACTAATTCTCACCTCCATACATTTGCATAGAACTAGGCAATTGCAAAACTTCATATAAATATCCTAACATTGTGAAAATTAATCAAAAGCACCAAAGACACGCTTTCGTTGCCTATCACTCGTAACGGTACTAAGATTTCAGCTTTTGATGTTATTTAAGAACCGCTGGTGACTGAAGAGTCTTTTTTGTTTTTGGTTATTTTTTACAAGCCAATTAGATTTTCTATGAATTTCACAAGTCACCAACCACCAGTTCAACTGGTGGTTTGATATCAGCCCTCAAAAGGGCTTTCTTACTGCTCGCCCCAAAGGGCGATATCGCAAGCACTTTTACTGATCCGCTATAAAGCGGTACTTCTTGAGTCTTCTTTTCTCGATTCTTCTGCTTGCTCTTTTATATACTTCTGTACTGCTTCATCTGTGATGTTACCAATTGTTTCTACATAATATCCTCGTGCCCTAAATGCTTTGTCCCATTTGTTTTGCAATTCTGGACTTATTATTTTTCTCACATCATTTTTCATATTTCCGTATAAAATTTTTTTCTGTATTTTAAAATATATACTATACGATATTGGCATTTCCATTTTGTGTGTGATAAACTTTTATTGTCCATACGAACCACCTCCTGTGTTTAAGTTTGGCTTACGACACCATTCTTAATATAGCACAGGAGGTTTTTTATTGACATCCTCACCGTTTCCAACTATTCCATTCTTCCCAGCATAGCTGGGGGATTAGACTTTTCATTTAAAATAACCTCTAAAGAGAAATACCCTTTAAAGAAAAACCACTTAATCTTACATTTCCATCATCACTAACACACCTTACGCTATAAATATATTTATTTCCAGAATTTGTATGCTTATCTATATAATTTGTTTCCTTAGTAATGCCTAATTTTTCCCATTTTTTTCCTTCAATTTTCCTTATGACAAGATAACTAATATTTTCAGCTACCTTGTTCCAATATATTTCCACATCATTATTCTTTTCTTGCTTTATACTCACAAGCTTAGGTGTAGAAAATTGATATTTTATATATGAAGTTCCACTCAAAAAACAATAGTAATCACATTCTTTATAAATATTTGTTTTTACTTTTTGCTTACGAAAATAGCATACTTTAATATGGACTTCTTTATTTTGATAAACATTTGGAATGTAAACCGCTGTAATATCGATATTCTCTATTCGAACAAGTTCCTCAACATTTTCATCTGCATAACGTTTTATAATATATCCGTCTGCATTTATGTCCTTCTCCCATTCCAAAAAAAATTTCTGCTGTTTTACCATGTTTTTTCCTCGCATTACATTATTGTAGCATTATAATTTAAGATACAATGGTTAAATGGTCATAACTCTTATCCTGTTTGCTGGATAAGAGTTATGGCTTATTTTCCTGCTCACACATGCGAAAGCAGTGATTTTCTTGAAAAATCGCTATTTTCCAAATATACGTTTAATACAGAAATTGTGTGGCAACGAAACAATTCGTGTATCAAATTAGGAGCAAAATACATTTTGACCCTCATTTGATGGTTAAATAATTTTTTATTTCTGTTTTTCACAAATTGATAAAGTTGCATCTTTATACTCTTCAAATTCTTTTTTTGCTCTTTCAATTTCATTTTTTGCTATTAAATATGATTCAGTACCAATCAATAATGATTGCGGCAACTCTTCTTGATTAACAACATTAATAAGTTGTTGAACAGCAATGTCCTTACGATTTGGAATATTATTTATCTCTGGTGTGTACCTACCTAATCCTTGATATTCAGGTATCTGTGTATCAATAACTGGATTATGAACCATAATTCCAGTTTTCATACAAACCAACTCAACAGCCATAAAACGTGCAAATCTATGGCATTCGGCTTTTAACGTACGAGTTAATCCCTCCAACCCTGCTTTAGCTGCTGAATAAGTTGATACTCTCGCTCTTGGTTGAATCGCTGCAATTGAAACCAAATTGACAACAGTGCCATTATGGCTTTGACGCATATATGGCAATGCTGCTTTTATCATATATTGTGGTAGAATATAATTTGTATAAAACACATTACGCATAATATCCTCTTTGCATTCCTCAAAACTACACCAGCAATTACATGTTGCATTATTAACCAAAACATCTATCGATCCCATTTTATGAACCGCTGCCTTAACAACTTTTGCACATTCTTCTGCACTGTCTAACGGTGATTCTATAACATAAATTTCTTTTGGGAATGTTTTCATTTTTGAAATATCTCTACTAGTTACCGTAACCGAATATCCCAGTTCGTTCAACCTTAATGCTAATATTTTTCCAACACCACCACTTGCACCAGTTATTAACCAATTTTGGATCTTTAAATCTGGATTTCTTGGTTTTACAATATCTTCAAGCTTAATACTATCTTTTTTATTTTCGTCTGTTGTAATTGATATTGGCTTATATTTTTCAACCTCATCTTCAAAAAAAGATATTGCCTTAGGAAACTGCTGATATGCATCCCATCCTAATATTAAATCTCTTGGCATTTCTTTCTTATTTGCAATCTTTATTACTGCTTCTACTGCTCTATCCAATTTGTTACTATACCCTTTCTTATAAGGGAATAAAGGTGGCAACTGTTTGTATTCGTCCAGTTTCGAATGAATTACAGTTTGTCGCTTATTTAATCCAGTATTTAAACCTCCAAATTCAATAGCTGTTACTCTCATAAACTTTTGGCATTCAAATTTCAAACTCTTCGTTAATGATTCAACCGCAAATTTAGATGCAACGTAATATGAGCCGTAATTTCTTTGCCTAAAGCCACTCGCACTAGAAATATTAATCATTGTTCCATTCTTATTTTTTCTCATGTGAGGAATTATTGCCTTAGCCATATTGGAAACTCCCCAATAATTTGTTTCAATTATTGAATCAGCTATTTCATTTGGTGTCTCTTCAAATGTAGATATATGCGACAATCCCGCATTATTGACTAAAACATCCACTGTTCCCATTTGCTCTTCTGCTTTATTTACAGCTTCTCTACACGACTCCAAACTTCTTACATCTAATTGGATTTTTATTACTTCATCTGGCAATTGTTCTAACTTAGTAATATCTCTGGAGGTAGCAGCAACTTTATACCCTAATTCGATTAATCGCAAAACCAATGCTTTACCTAACCCAGAACTTCCACCTGTAACTAACCAATTTTGTATTTTTTTTCTTTCTATTTTTTCATCTGGATATTCAAAATTTTCAATCTCTCGATGTTGATTTGCAGAATTTTCATTTTTTTTATGTACATCTGCTGTATTATTATCAGCAGATGTTTTCATAAAATACTCATCTCGTCCGCATTTCTTTATATCTTCCGTCACAATGTCTCTAGCCCATGCGCAATCTCTTCTAACAATTTTTGCAGGATTTCCTCCGATGGAGCAATTATTAGGGAATTGACCTTTTACCACACTTTTGGCACCTACAATGCTTCCATTTCCAATATTCGTTCCGTGCATAATAAATGCACCCTTTCCAACCCATACATGCTCTCCAATTATAATTGCATTGCGATGTGACGGCTGTTTTTCTGACGCAGAATTAATATTTTTTCCTGTCGAAACATCAAAAATTGTATGTCCATCCCCAGCCCATAAATCTATATCATGTGAGAACATGCTGTCTCTTCCAATGATAATTTTTTTGCCTGCATTTGCATGAAGTTCAAGATTTGTTTCAAATGTACACTCTTCATTAATCAAAATCTGACCTGCACTAACTATTCTATAAAGAGCATTGGTTAATCTACATCCTCTTCGAATAATAACTTCAGACTTTCCACTATATGATTTTGTAATAAAACGATTCTCGCCATTAAATCTGCATTCTTTTTCTATTTCAATATATGTACCAGCTAATAAATCAAATGACATATTGGAGCTTCCTGTTACTTTATCTCCAATAATAATATGATTATTGCATCCCCGAAACACTATTTTTTTTATTATTCCGGTATAACCTTCAATCGTATTACCATATGCATCCGAATATCTTCCCTTTGACAAATCAAACTCATTTATGACAATTGGTTTATGATACCTGCATATAAAATCCTGAAGATTATTATAACCATACTGCTCTAGCAGTGCATAGGTATCTGCAGCATTTTTCGGATCAAAAGCTACTATATAGAAGTCACTGCTTCCATCTTTTATCTTAGAAACCGGGAAAACTTTTTCATTATCCACTTTTGTTTCTGACTTTGCAATTGAAAAAGCAACCTCTAATCCAAAATATTTTTTTAATATTTCTTCAAATTTGCGGGATTGTATCCATGTAACAATTTTTCTTCCATTGCTATACCTTGCCGCCGCCTCTGCAAGATAATAATATTCATGATAATTTTCCGGTAATTTTTTGTCCAGTTCCTGCTTGTAATATTTGTAAATCTGATTATAATAACATCCTTTTGTTAAGGATGTAAAATCCATTCTGTCAAAATACTCAAAAAATTCTTCCCTGTTTTTATGAAGACGATACGGTCCTTTTATAATATGGTTTCCTCGGATTGCGACCTCCAAAGGTTCTTCCTTTACCTTTTTCATGCCAGACTTTAATTTTTCAAAAAATTCTTCTGCTTTTTTATTATTTACCAAAACAACAGATGTACCCTTTAAGTCAGACATTTCTTCATCATATTTTGGAATGCCCCAAAAATCTCCTATTGTTAAATCTCCCTGTCTCGGCAATTTATTAGATACACATTTTCCACAAGTTGTATTTTTCGAAATAGATTTTAAATATGCTATAAAATACATATCAGACTCTAAAGGCTTCTGATACGTTGTTCCATCTGTAAAGTACGCATTGATTCCAGCATGCCATCCCCACGGCGTCTTTTGTTTAAATTCTAATCTATTTAATTTCTTCGCTCCTAATACATCATTATGATATTTTTCAAATACTTTTGAAGATGTAATTCCATGGCACAATAAATCAATTGTATAAAGATTTGCATACTCCTGTCCTAAATAAGAATATAAACCTGCAACCTGACAAGGCATTCCAGTAAATAACACCATCTTGCCATCCTTTAACAATTTTTTTATTTCAGGGTACACTTTAGCCGCGTAACTCTGCATATATTTTGAACCGCGTAATCGCCACAAATCTCCTATATTGTTTATGATAATATGTTCTACTTTATAATCCTGCTCGTATGCAGCTCCAGCAACGTATCCTCCCTGCTCAATTACATACTTTGCAGCTACTGTGAACATTCCTCCTGAGGAACTTATTTCTCTTATTTCATCTGACGCCATCATTGCATAACATTTCGGTTTTGCTTCATTTTTATACACCGGATTTTCCGATGTACATTTTTTCAAACATATGCCACATTTCACACATTTTTCGCTGTCAATCTCCGGAACCAGAAATCCCTCATTGTTATATTTAAGATTTATGGCATCTTTCGGACATACCTCCTGACATGCCCCACATCCTGAACAATTTTTCTCATCTACAACTTTATTTACCGTCCGGCTATTATATAGTGCCTTGTCTAAATGATTTTTTAACCAGGCAATTGATTCTTTTCTTTTTTCCAAAATAACTTCATTTACAGAAGTATAATCAATATTGACATTAAACCCTGCTTCATTAAATTTGCTAACAAAATCCTCCGGTTTTTCAATCATTCTGTCAAGTAATCCAAGTTCTCCCAACAGAAATGGGAAACGTGCCCCTCCGCGTCCCACATTTTTCATTACTACAAACGGTTTTTGGAAAATAATTGAAAAACAAGTTCCATGAAAGGAATCGGTTAACACATATTGAGAATTTTTGTATAAATATAACCACTCATTCACTGTTGGATCAAGTTCATAAGAAACCAGTTCTGAGGAGATTTTTAACCTTTCTTTAAAACTTTCTTTATCCCCACTCTCATTAAATACAACAATTACTTTTTTCTGAGTTTCTTCCGCTATTTTCTGAATACTTGCTCCAATTTTTTCATTTGGATCCAGTATATATGCAAATATGTAGTCTCCCTCAACTTTAAAATCCGATGCCTCTGCAATGAGTTCATTATATTTCTCAACTGGGCATAAAAAAACTGGATCTGACAATAATTCTGCCGAAATGCCAAATTCATCCTTGCATATTCTCTGAGAAAAATCGTCTCTAACAGATATACCATCAAAACGATGTAAATTACGATCTGTTCTTATCTTTTCATCCTCTGGTCCAATATATTTATCCTTTCCAAAGGATGTTGCATATGCAATTTTCACTTTATCGTCTGCGACAAAATCAAAAAAATAGGATTGTCCATAAGGACGGCTTAAGTTATAGTTCCACATCTGGTCAGAACCTAAAACAAACGCTGAAAAGTTATTATTCAACTCTGACAATCTATTAATCGGTAATAAAGGGGTCACCTCGTATCTATCCCTTGCAAATTTTAATGGGTGAGATCTATTAAGTGCATCAATATCGATTTCTCTCCCCAGTGGATTTCTTATCATTGCATACGTGTAATTCAAGCTTTCCAGCACACGTGTCAATGCATAATAAGTAATAATACTTCCATAATTATTTCCATACCACAAACCATATACTGCTACATCATATTTATCTTTCATATCATTTATCTCCTTATCGCAAGTAACCATCCCAGAAATCAACCCCGGTAATTTGTTTCTTTGCATTTTTATAAGCTTCAGTAACTTTTTCCATATTCTTATTATAATTTCTTCTTATTTCCCGATATCTCTTCATTAACCTGAGATACTCGCTTCTTGAGCGGTATCTTAAAACTCCAGTCTGATTATGAGGGTTCACTGCCAGTACTACATCATGTCTGTACTGTTTCTCCGGTGTGTCAAACCAATCATATGCTACAACTGCCGGCTCATGGTTCATCATGAATTTCGGTAACAGTTGCCAGTTATGTGTCTTAAAATAGCGTTTCAATTTTCGCTTTGAGAACAATTTTCCCTCATAGAATTTATAAATCTTATCATAATCAACGTAGATATCTGCGAAATTCTGCCGTATATCAACCAATGGTTTTACCCTTGAAGTCTGCTGTTTCATAATTGTTTCGCCTTCCGGCTTCATGAGAAACTCCGGACCTTTCAGAAAATCATCCACTGCGTCAAGCAGCAAATCACATCCGACATAATTGTAACGGCTTATCTCCCTGTCAAATATATCTTTTATTCGTTTCAAATAATCTACTTCAGGAGTTACACCACTTGTCGCCTGAATAATCAGACTGTTTCTATGTACCTGATAAAATTCCATCGGCATATTAAATTTTGTGACAAATCCCATATGCCATATGCAGATGCCGTTCATCGTTATAAATTTAGCATGATTCGCAATGGAAAACTCTACATCATCTCCACGGATAAACAATGGCAGTGATAATCTGTCTAAGCTTAATTTGGTTCTCGGAATACAGCAATACCACCATCCTGCATAATTGTTTGGCTGGTCTTCGTATATTTTTTCATTTAATAAAACAGAAGTTGCCAAATGCATTTCCATGGATGGTTTTCTTGGTCCATAGGTTCCATCTTCACTGACAAAGCCTACGTCTTCATGCTGTACGTGCATTTTTTCATAATAGAGCATCGCACCGCTGATAAAATGATCTCTATATTCCGGCTTTAAGCAGCGTAACAGATTGTATGTTCTGATAATGCTCTCCGGCAAAATTTTTACATCATCATCCATGAGAAGCGCGTGAGTTGCATTAAATGTCTCGTCCCGAAGCGTTTCAATCATTCCACGGGTGTAACCACCGGAGCCTCCGACATTTGGATTCTGATAGATATGAATACGTTCCCCATTCCATTCTTCTGTGTTAAGAGTTCTTCCGTTATCAATTACCCTGACAAATATATGATCTGCGATTTCTTCATCCGAATAGATAATCTCATTTTCGATAAGTCTCAGATTACGGGTAATAAAATCTTCTTTTCTGAATGTAACCGTTACCAATGAGAGTTCCACTTCATTCATCTTATCTGTACTGATATCAGCCAGATAACTTCCCTCATAGATTGAAATATCTGAATATGCAAATACCTGAAATGATACCACTTGACTTTTTACATCAAAAGGAATCGGAATCAGTATTGTCTCTGTTTCATCACATTCATAATAGTTTTCCGATAATACCTCTTTTTCTATTATGTTGTTATTCATGTAATGTCCAAATAACTGTATTCCTAATGTTCCTTTAACCTTCAGTTGTAAATATGCATGGTCAATAGCCGTATATTTCTTCCATTTTTCCAAAGAAAAAGCATTAAAATATGTAAAGAATTCGGTTTGCTGATCTTTTTTCAGGCAATGTGCAGACTCATATATATTATGACTGAATCTGTCTCCTCTGTAAAACATATGCCAATGCTGAATTAATTCATTTTTTGGAAACAATATGTTCTGTAATTTCATCATTTTATCCATCGCTAACTCTCCCCTATTCCAGACATTTACCAAGCCACTCTTTTGAATGCTCTATGAAAGCCTTTAATTTATAATCTACAACTCCATATTTTATTGGTTTTTTATATAAATAGCTTTTTTCTTTCACATCATCTTCTACGAAGATAATCCGTTCTTCCAGTCCCAGCTGCTCTAAAGTAGAGATAACCTCCAACGATTTCTTTTTATTTCTCGATAAAATTGCAATAAAAGGCTTCTTATATACAATTGCGAGATGAACGATTGCATTCGAATCTGTTATCACTAATGAACTTTTTTGAATAAGCTCGATATAATTATCAATACAAAGCTCTTTAATATTATAATTGGCTACACGGTATCTTACTTTCTCTTCTGCCAGGCTCACTACTTTTTGTTTTTGTATATCCGGTTCCTCAATAAAGCTTGCTATGAATAATCCTTCTTCTTTCCCATTATCGGTATAACTGAATTTGTCACTTAACAAAATTGGATTGCATACACGCTCACAGGAAACATCAAATTCCATGTTTAAAATATTCAGGGTATTGTCATCCGCTACGGATATTGCATTGTATGTTTTCATCATAAAATATGCCGCATTTTTTGGTCCTACCGAGTAATCACAATCTTCTCCAAAAGACGGAGCATATGCTATTTTCTTCAACTGCGGAATAATCTGTTGGAAAAAAGTATCTTCCACTTTCTCATCTTTACAAAGCCGCCATCTATTTGATGCCCCTGTGATAAACGCATAAAATGTTGAATAATATTCTTCCCTTGTCATCCTTAAATTCATCCCAGCCACCATACAGCAACGTTCCTTTAAGTATTGGTACCCAAAAGATTTTTCATCCAAATACCTGTCATTCACCACACAGTCATATCCCAGTTCTTCTAAGGTTTTGTACAAGGCATATGTAGATAAAACCTGACCAAGATCATAAGAATTATTAATTGTGTCCAATAAAATATTCCTTTTTTTTCCCATTTTCATTTTCTCCTAATTATGTTGTGATCTATATGCAGCACACACAATGTCCGGATTACCAACCATTTGAAGTTTTCCTTTTTCAATCCAGACAACCTTTGTGCAGTTCTTTAAAATAGTGCCTATTCCATGAGATACCATCAAAACCGTACTTCCACCATGAATTAATTCCTGCACTCTGCTGAGACTCTTTTTTCTAAAGAATTCATCTCCAACAGAAAGGACTTCATCAAGAATCAATATCTCTGCTGCATCTCCGACAGTTGCAATTGCAAAGCCTAACCGGCTGACCATACCGCTTGAAAAATTCTTCACTTTTTCATCCATGAATCCATCCAGTTCAGCAAAGGAAACTATTTCATCATAATGTAAATCAATAAACTCCTTTGTATATCCGATGATTGCACCATTTAAATATACATTTTCTTTTGCAGACAATTCCATATCAAATCCTGCACCCAGTGTCAATAACTGGATTTTTTTCTTATCAACAACAACCTCACCACTTGAGGGATTTAAAGCACCGGATATTATTTTTAACAGAGTAGATTTTCCAGAGCCGTTTGTACCAATTATTCCGACAATCTCGCCCCGATAAATATCAAAGCTTACATGATCAAGAGCCTTTAGTGTACGATAATTTACCTGATGTTTTATTAATTGAATGATATACTCTTTAATTCCCGAAGTGCTTAATGTAGGTGTTTTATACACCATAGACACATCATCTACCTTAATAATTGGTTTTTCTGTCGTCATATCAGACTCATCATTCACATCTTCTGAACTGATTTCTTCACTGTCCTTTATATTGTTTTCAAGTTCCTCTTTGCTCAAATCCAGCAATTGAAGCTCGTCAGATTTTTTCTTTTTATCCTTGAAACTTTTCCTTTCTTGAAACGAAAAAAAGATTACAGCAAACAGCAATAGAAACCCAATAATGATACCTAAACCTATTTTCCAGACCCGAGTACCCGCTGTCGTATTCTCCGTTGTCATGAATACCTCTGTGTTACTTTCCTCAGTTTCAGTTTGTTCCTCACTGCTAATATCAGTTATGTTTTCCGTTGCTTCAATTACAGTTTCAGTAACTTGCTCCATAGGCGACTGTTCTTCTTCTACCTCTCCTACTGTATCCTCGCCTGACAAATTCACCTGAACATTCTGGAGATTTTCAATATCAAAATTCTCTCCCGTTTCTGTCAATGCCGTTGCACTCGTAATCTGAATATCTGCCATTCCGCCACTTAAGGCTTCAAATGTCAGCCATAGTTTCGTCTCATCTGATGATGTTGTTCCATCGAACGTCAATATTCCATTCTCTTCATCATTGTTTCCAAAGTCGCCTGCATATCTAAGTCTCTTCTCATCATATTTGATTTCAATATGATATTGTGATATTGCGGTATCTCCCCTGATATATATTCCAACCGGGAAATCTCCTCCGCTCTCTCCCTCATAACTCTCTGATCCAAATGTTACGGTTGCATTTGCAGCATATATCCTCATTGGAAGACATCCTATTAACATCAGAAATATAAGGCATGCTATATTTATTCTTATATGATTTCTTTTTTTGTGCATAAATTATATCCTCTGCATTACATCATTTTGTTTTTTATTGAATACGATCCATCCAATTATACAGCTCAGCACTGCCGCTATCGCCAATTTTATCCATGCTGTATAATAAGGTACTCTTCCATATACCATACACTCTCTTGCAATATAAATAGACATATATACCGGATTATAGCCGATTAAGGTCTGTAATTTTTCTGGAAGAGAAGTTACCGGATAGAAAATTGCTGTAAGATAAAGCAAAATTCTTAAAAATACACTATATAAATATTTAATATCTGCAAAGAATACATATAAAATGGATAATATATATCCAACCCCTGTTACAAACATCAGTGTTAAAAGAACATCTAACGGAAACAGCAGCATTGTCCACGATGGTTTTGTGCCAAACGCAAATAATATGATTATATATGGTACACACGAATATCCGAAATTAACCAATGCTGTGTACATTCTGGACAACACAAAGGTCTGTCTCGGCAGCTTCGCTTTTATAAGCAATGTTTTATTATCAACCAGTGCTGACATTGCATGATTGGTTCCGTCGCTAAATAAAGTCCAAAAGATACTACCGGTCAAATAGTACAATGGGAAATTTTCAATTGATCTTTTAAACATATATGAGAAAACCATTGACATTACAATCATCATCAGCAACGGATTTAACACGCTCCATATGATTCCAAGATAACTTCTTGCATATTTTCTCTTTATTTCCCTAGATGTCAGCTCCTGAATTACGAAGAAATACTGTTTTCTGTCCGAAAAATTTTCATTGAAAAGATCAAGCTGTCTTTTTACTTTTTTTCCAATTTTTCTCCGCTTTCTTACAAGCCAAAATGCCAATCCACCAATTATACATCCAAGAACAAGTATTAAAATGAAATATAAAACTAATTTGGAAAAATCAGATTTGCTTGTAGTTTCTTCATTTGCCTGTGTATTTTCCCACTTAACCAATTCCCCTGTTGTCGTATATCTATAATAATCTCCGCTGCCATTTTGATTAATTGCATAGAAAACTGTATTATCCTGCATCTCTTCCATGGTGAGTCCATCTGGAATATTTTCACAAGCCCCTAATGACATGATGTAATACTTCTGGTCATTTGAAGTAATCTCACTGACAGGATAGAAATTAGCAGTCTGACTGTTGAATGCATAGATTAAGAAATTTTCATCACCATCCATGATCAGCATAACACGAACATTTCTTGCCTGATCACTAAAAAATGTCAAGGACTCTCCTACATAGCTATCTGTCACTAATTTATAATCCCATAAATCAATCTGCGGGGTATAATCAGCAATATCCACTACATATAAAAGCTGATTCCCTTTTTTTATACTTCCAACAACTGGAACATCCGTCTCTAAACCATATGTATCAGATGATGTCTGTGTTTCCTCTTCATCCATAAGCTGCTCAAAAAATGATTTTTCTCCGGTATCTGTTCCATCTACATTTATAAGCAGTGTTTCCTGAGAACCCATTGCATAGCTTTCTGCTTCTTCACCATTTGAATAGATTTTTGCACCTTTAACTTTTAATCCTGCATTTCCACCACCTATTGCTTTGAATGTAATATTGTCATAGGTTATTTCATTACCAAAACCAGTTCCCTCAAGCGTAATTACGCCATCTTCTTCTGCCTCAGCTCCTGATACATACTCCAAGCGTCCTGTATCATATTGAAGTTCAACTTTATAAACACCAATATTTCCATCTGCTTTAATCGTTACTTCTATCTCAAAGGTGTCATCCATATTTACTGAATAACTATCTTTCCCGAAAGAGACAACTGCGTCTGCAGCATAAACTTTTCCTCTGTCAGAAATGATTAATATAAAGGCAACAGCCATTATAAATAAAATTTCAACGATTTTATTCTTCTTTTTCATTTTGTAACTCATATATAATATTACTCTCTATTTTCTTTTTAATTGTTTACGCAAGAATACAAAATACTTATATATTCTGACATGTAAAGACTCCAACTGCGCTTTTCTGCCAGTGTCCTCACTTTTATTTTCTCTGAATTCAGCTTTTACAATGCTTCCCTCCAGCCAAGCACTTTCATATAATGTTGCTTTTCTCACACCAGATACAATCATCATTCTTCTCAAAAATCTTTGATTTCTTATCTGTTCCCATGTTAGCTCAGCCGCTGTTTTTTTGTAGTTGCCATCAATTACATCATCCGAAAAAAGATTATCACCATAAGCTTTTACCTCAACAATAGACGGTTCTGACATAAATAGATAAAATAATTTTTCTATTGTTCCAATATCTATTGTATTTTTTTCCTTTTCGAAAGATATTTGCGCCAACAACATTTGTAATGCCTCGATGTTTTTTTTCATTTGATCTGCATTTGGATTATGTGCATCATTCATAACTGGCGCATACCCATTTTCTACCTTATCATATGATTTGGTCATACCCTCCAGCGACGACACAATTGTTTCGAAAAGTGAATTACTAAAGCAGCTTTTTCTCACTAATCCGCTCTCCGGCGAGAAATAATATGTATGAAATTTTTCATGAGAACTTCCAGTAGGATATTCATACATACCAAAGTAGCACCCCTGCACCTCAATATCTGGATTCATACTTTTTACCAGTGCCTCAATGGAACATTGTAGTGTTCCTATCCAGCCACTATCCACAAGCAAATATTCGCTGTTATCACATAAACCTTCCTGTTTTAAATAACCAACCGTGTTTTCATATGCGTCAACCGAATGTCTTTGTATGTACATACGAATTAATTTGCTTTGTCTTATTTTTTCTCTGAGTTGAATCACTTGCTGATAGTTTAATATGATATCTTTTTCTTTGTTTAATTCCAACTCATTTAATATATTTTGACATTCCTCATCAGTCAATGCCGCTCTGCGCAATATTTTCAAAGGTGTAACATCTATTCCGCCAACGCAAATACTGTCAATGCTTTTCTCCATATTGAAATGATATCCCGGTAACCGCATAGAGAAACGTGACACATGCAAATATTTACACTCTATATTTAAGTGTTTTTGTTTAACGATTTCATTTGCAATCAAATACATCTGATAACCGTCTCTGCTTAAAAAATAAACTCTGCTTTTATGAAGCCTTACTGCTTCATCTAAAACCCACTCTGTAAAACCAACAAGTGCCGGAGCTATCACCATAAGATAAAGTTTATTATCGATCGGCATCTCTGCATTTTTCATTTTTAAATTCTGATAAAATGTTGTTTCTATCGCCCTTTTAATAATTGGTGTTGACTGCAGAATATCAAAATATTGTTGCTGTCTGAACTGATTTATACTATTACTCCCCATCTCCTGTACCTGTAGACTGTCCCTCTGAAGGATTTTCTGTTTCTGTTGGTGTTTTTTCATCCGCTGATGGTTTTTCTTCTGTTCCCGGTGTCTCCGTTGACGGCTTTTCTTCTGTTCCTGGTGTCTCCGTTGACGGCTTCTCTGTTGACGGTGTCTCTGTTGACGGCTTTTCTTCTGTTCCCGGTGTCTCTGTTGACGGCTTTTCTTCTGTTCCCGGTGTCTCCGTTGACGGCTTTTCTGTTGATGGCGTCTCCGTCGCTGGTGTCTCCGTTGATGGTTTCTCTGTTGATGGTTTCTCTGTTGATGGTGTCTGTTCCGTTTTCCCGCCTGTCGATGACTGATTAGTCTGCGACGACTGACCTGATCCACTCGATTGTGTTGTTGAATTTGACTGGCTGCTTTGTGTTGACTGTTTTGTGTTTGAGGTCTGCGCAGCCGGAGCTGTCTGAACCGTCTGATTTGCTGACGTATTTTGAGTTTCTTGCTGTGTCTTCTGAGTTGCCGTCTCGCCTACATCATCTGTCTTTTGTTTTTCAGTCCTTTTTTCTGCCTCGTTTCCATTGCTCTGCTTTACCTTATCAGCCTTAACGTATGCGACACGACCACTGTAGGCTATCTTGCACCACTTTTCATCATCAGATAATGCAATTACACTTATATTTTTTCCTTTTTTTAGATTTCCAACTACTGTTGCTTCTGTGTCAGGCTTACTATATACATCTGCATTAGCTGCAAGTTCACGTGTTTCTATTTCCTCATTTCCATCGGCTTCCTGCTCTTCAGTTATAACTATTTCCTGCTCAGCCTCTGTTTCAAAAATTGTCATCTCTCCATCGTTATTCAAATTTATCATCTGTTCATATTCAGTAGATACCACTTTCTCAGTATCTGCTTTGCACGCTGTCAGCTGTATTGCCAAACTCAAAGCTATCAGTGCCATAACTGCTCTTTTCTTCATAATCTTTTTCTCCATTCCAATATCTATTTTGCTGTATTGATGATTCTTTACGTTTATACCATGCCAATAACCAATATGGAATCGCGCATGCTGCAATTGGCCGTAAAACATATATCCATCCCTTTGGGAATAAAATACCCAAGGCTTTAAAATTACGATATCTGCATTTTGCCTCATTCCATCTATGGCGAAAACTACGCTTTTTGTAGGAATCTTTATTTTCTCGATAAGCCAAAAGTTTATCCTGTATATTAGCACCCTTTAATCCTGCCCTGCGCAGCCTCATAAAGATCTCATAGTCTTCACAGCGAAGTGTCTCCTTGGACGCAACATATCCCTCATTTGTATCAAAAATAGATGCCCTGTACATAACTGTCGGATGTGCATATGGTGAAAATCTCAGATAATCCTGCTCTATAGGAAATTCCGGCATTTTACGTTCTCCCCATACTCCATTCTGATCAAACACATCAATATTGCAGCCAACCCATGAATACTCCTGATATTTGTCCAAAAACTTTTTTTGTTTCATTAATCTTTCCGAATATGAAATATCATCTGCATCCATTCTTGCAATATATTTTCCCTTTGCCTCATCTATACATGCATTCAACGAAAATGCCAATCCATGATTTTCATCCTGACCGATCAATTTAATTCTTTCATCCAGTCCTGCCACCTCCCTGAGTAGTGTTGCCGCCTCCGGGCATGAGCCATCATCATAAATAATAAACTCAAAATCTTCAAATGTCTGGTGTAAAATAGAATTTACCGCCTCCATTAAAATATCCTTATTCAATTCATTATAAACACCCATGATGACAGAAATCTCTGGCATAACTCCCCTTTCCAGCAACTATGAAATTCTTTTATCCATAGTTGAATAAATTCTTTCCATAGTTCTAACTGTTTCTTCTGTACTAAATTGAATTACTGACTCTCTGCAATAATCCGCTAGTTTTTTTCTATATTCAACATTTGAATAAACTTTATCGATAGCTGTCACAAATGCATCCTGATCAAATGCCTCGCATATCAATCCATTTTTATCATTCTGCAAATATTCTCTTGTTCCTCTGTTATCTGCAACAATGAGTGGCACTCCACATGCAAGCGCCTCTATTGCGGCAATCCCCAACCCCTCACGGATAGAAGGGAACGCAAATACATCAGCGGTCTGGAGTATTTCATTCATATCTGTTCTGAAGCCAATCAATTGCACCTGCTTCTCTAATTTTTTTTCATGAATCAGTTTTCGTAATTCATCTTCATCTGGTCCATTTCCGCATATAGTATAATATATATCTTTTTTGTTTTCCACTGCAATTGCTTCAATTATAATTTTTTGATTTTTATTTTTATTCAGTTCTGCAGCTGTAACGATATGAAAAGCATTATTCGGTATTCCCAATTCTATTCTTTTCATGGAAGCCATTTCTGGCATCGGGCGAAATTTATCCAAATCTACCCCTACACCATGTATTTGCTCAACTGTTCCATTTTTTTTTAATTTGAATCTGTCTTTTACACAACAATAATCTTCTTTATTGATGGTTATAAGTGTATCCGTCCACCGTGCCAGCAGCTTTTCAACTGGATAAAATAAAATCCAATTTAAAATTGGAGCACCTTTATAAAAATGAAGTCCATGCGCAGTGTATATAACATACGGATCTGCTTTACTGTAATGTGCGGCGATTCTTCCCGCAACGCCTCCCATCGGATTGTGACAATGTATCGCCGTTATATTTTCTTCATCAATAATTTTAATTAACTGCTTAATTGCCCTGCAATTCATTATAATCTGTGCCGGACTTTTCTCTATATCGATCTGATGCAGAATAATTCCCTGTTGTTTCAATTCTTTTTCATCAAAGGTATAAATCGGTTTTTTTAAATTTGATGCATAATGTATCTCATAACCCATGTTCTGCATAATTTCCACATCATTTTTTTCAAATTGTGGTAAAAATCCGCTAATCGTTGTTATGTATAATATTTTTTTCATCTATTCTTCATCCAACACACTTTCTATTAAGCTTTTAGCATTTTCTACATCCTGATCATTTGGAATCATAACATAGCATGTTGTTCCTGGCATAGAATATGTCGTTGTATGCTTTCCTGTTCCTGTTACTGTATAACTGTCAATTGTCCACGTAACATCATTAGATAACTTATATTTAACCAAATCGTATATCACATTAGATGGAATATCTGTCATAACACAATCAGCAACTTCATCTAATATTTCTCCATATTTTGCTAATATACTTGGAGATGTCATTTTATTTATAACTGCTTTTATCACTTCCATCTGATTAATACCCCGCTGAACATCCCCAGCAGCAAAGGCATGTCTCTCACGTGCAAATGCTAATGCTTCTAGTCCCGAAACATGATTGTATCCTACTGTATAATGTTTTATCGGATCAACAGTAAAATCATATTCCGAGTATACATCAATTCCTCCAAGCGTATCTATTATCGCCTCAAACCCACTAAAATTCATACGCACATAATAATCAATATTTATTCCGTATAAATTTTCTATTGCTGCCTCTGAACTTTCTACCCCATATAATCCAGCATGTGTCAATTTATCATTTGCCCCTTGATTTGGCAGATACACATAATAATCTCTCGGTGTATTAACAAGCTGGATATGTCCCGTTTTCATATTGACAATCGCAAGAATATTTACATCGCTTCGGCTTCTCGCATTCACAGCCCCCCACATATCAATTCCACTAATATATATTACAAAAGTATCTTCATCTGATGACAGAAAATATTTTTCTTCTGTACTGTCCACATCAGTAACATCTCCACGTACTTCAACCTGAATTTCTGCAGAATATGTATATAATTCCCTTATTCTATCTGAGAAATCTTCATATCCATCCTGATCAGATATGATATCAACATATGCACTATTCATAATAATTGCTCTTTCTGTTCCATTTAGTAATGCATCTGCCATAAACAAAATATTATTATATGCTTTATATTGAACTTCTGTTGCCACAGTACCATCAATTACTGACATAACCTGATCTGCTGCATTATCCGATTCTAAATATCCAACAGATGCCCCCTCTATATCTCTAAGTTCATTTGCATTATCATCTGAGCTGACAAATACCGACATCTGAACCACTTCAAGTCTTGAATCCTTTGCTACATTATTTAATGTCATGTCTAATTTTCCTATTGCAATTAATCCATAAAGAAGACCTATTGTTATCAAAACAGATATTATTGCAAAAATAATTGCAGGAATGCTCTTTTTAGTCATAAAAAAAGTTCCAATATTTAATATCAGAATTATAATTGTATATAATATCAAATATATTATTGGAACTACACCCATTGTAAATAATTTCACACCTAAAGCTACTGCTATGATTATTTGAAACGCAATCAGAATATAATCTATTTTTTTTATTATGCTTTGTTTTTTCTTATTTTTCTCTAACATTTCTCCACTTCACCAAAACTAGCTTCAATTCTTATTTCTATTAAACTTATTTAATAATACACTTACACTTATCTTATGTCAATTACAAAAACCGCCATATTTCTACATTTGTTTCTTCCATATTTATGCATTTTTATAAATTTTATTGGTTAGTTTTACTTATTTTCCATATGATTTTCTTATCCATTTGTTTTTCATAGTTTCTCGCTAAAATTTGTTTAAATCATAATTTATATTCATGTTTTAAACACCATTTATAATACACATCTCATTTGATTATGTCAACAGAAGAAACTTACAGTTTATTAACATACCTCTCTCATTTTTTATTCAGCTTCGCATTTAAAACGTATCTTGTACTTTCCTTTTAAACTCGCCTTTAAATTACGTTTCCATTGTGTTCTTTTTCTACGTTTTTTTCGCAAGAATATGATACAGAGAATCACACACAATAAGAAACAAATGAGAAAGGGGAGTTTTTATGAACCGAAAAAGAGAAGCATATGACCGTTTAGCCGTTGGCGACCGCATTCGAAAAAAAAGAGTCCAGTTAGGATTTTCACAGGACGAGGTTGCCGAGAGAATAGACCGTGCACCGAAATACTGTTCAGACATCGAGCGTGGCACCTGTGGAATGTCCACAGAAACAATGCTTGCGATTTCTGAGTGTCTCGACATGAGCCTTGATTATATGATGTTCGGGGAACAGACAGACGAAGAGGCAAGACGGCAGGAAAATGATGAACTTGCAGTGATCCATATTCTTTCCCGCTGCTCCAAGCAACAGCGTGATTATGCGATCCGGCTTTTGAAATTATATATTGCATCTATGCAGATTTCCCAGAATCCGTTATAATGAACCATGCGCCCGGTAATTCCAGGCAAATTTTTTTAGAATAAGAGGTGCACAAAATGGCTCTTGATGGATTTGTAATTTCCAATATCGTATATGAATTAAACCAGACAATTTTAAATGCAAAGATCAGCAAGATTGCGCAGCCGGAAAACGACGAACTGCTCTTCACCTGTAAAGGAAGTAACGGACAGTTCCGCCTTGCCATGTCCGCAAGCGCATCCCTGCCTTTTCTATATCTGACGGACCAGAATAAACCAAGCCCTATGACCGCACCAAACTTCTGTATGGTGCTGCGCAAGCATATTGCAAATGGAAGGATCATAAAGATTTACCAGCCGCATATGGAACGTATCATTCACTTCGATATTGAACATCTGGATGAAATGGGCGATCTCTGCCAGAAAACGCTGATTGTAGAGCTGATGGGAAAACACAGCAATATCATTTTCTGTAACAGTGATGGAAAAATTATTGACAGCATCAAACATATCTCATCGATGATGAGTTCCCTGCGTGAAGTGCTTCCGGGGCGCGACTACTGCATTCCTGCCACACAGGATGACCGTTTAAACCCGCTCGAAGTTACGGAAGAAGCCTTTATGGATATGGTTATGAAGAAACCGACCTCCATTGCAAAGGCTCTCTACTCTTCTTTTACAGGCTTAAGTCCCCTGCTTGCCTCCGAAATATGCCACCGCAGTTCCATTGACGGAGATATGCCGGTCGACTCGCTCGATGATGATGGCAAAAAGCATTTATTTAACAATCTCACATGGATTGCAGATGATGTAAAAAATCATACCTACAAACCGAACATCATTTTTAAGGGAAAAGAACCGATTGATTTTTCCTGCGTTGAACTCACACAGTTTTCGGATTACGAAGCAAAGAATTTCGATTCCATCTCACAGGTTTTGGAGGAATATTATGCTTCCAAAAATGTGTATACAAGAATCCGGCAGAAATCCGTTGATTTGAGAAAGATCGTTTCCACTGCCCTAGACCGCAACCGCAAGAAATACCAGTTGCAGGAAAAGCAGTTGAAGGACACGGAAAAGCGGGACAAATACAAGGTATACGGCGAGTTGATCCACACCTACGGCTATGGTTTAGAGGAAGGTGCAAAGAAGTTAGAGGCACTGAACTATTACACCAACGAGATGATCACTATTCCGCTCGACTCTCAGTTAGACGCCAAGGGAAACGCGCAGAAATATTTTGACAGATACAACAAATTAAAGCGTACTTATGAGGCACTCACCAAGCTGACAGAGGAGACAAAGACGGAGATCGAACATCTCGAAAGTATCTCCACGGCTTTAGACATTGCCCTGACGGAAGATGATCTCGTACAGATCAAAGAGGAGCTGATCGAATTTGGCTATATCAAGCGCAAAAAGACGGATAAAAAAGCCAAAATCAAGAGCAAGCCGTTCCACTACCGCTCCACCGACGGCTATAATATTTATGTTGGAAAAAATAATTACCAGAACGATGAACTCACTTTCAAGTTTGCAACCGGAAATGACTGGTGGTTTCATGCAAAAGGAATGCCTGGTTCCCACGTCATCGTAAAATCTAACAATGAAGAATTGCCGGACCGCGTTTTTGAGGAAGCCGGAATGCTTGCCGGATATTACTCCAAAGGACGCGAAGATGAGAAAGTGGAGATTGATTATCTGCAGAAAAAAAATGTCAAGAAACCAAACGGGGCCGCGCCGGGATTTGTCGTGTACTACACAAACTACTCCCTGACCATCCATCCGGATATTTCAGGGCTGACGCTGGTTTCGGATTAAAAAATCGCAGGGGTACAACCCCTACGATTTTTTTATTTCCAGAATACCTTTCCTCCGAAATCTTCTGCCATTTTGATACATCCTTTATAAGATGCCAGATCATGATACTCATTCGGATCATGCGCGTCTACACCTACAATAAAATCATTTCCGTTTTCCACACCAAGTTTCACAAACCTGCGATCTGGATAATTGCACAACTCCCGGAAACCATTCACATTAATTTCAATTGGAATCTGCTCGTCTTTTAATCTGTCTGCAAGCTTTTTCATGTACTTTGTATACAATGCTTCATCTCCGGTGAAGTTTACGATATCCGGGTGTGCCACCATATTAAAATATCCGGTATCCAGTGCATTTGTCAGCAGATCTACATAGCTTTTCAGATGCATTTCATCCGTCCAGTTTTTCCTTACACTGATAAAACTTTCATTTTCATAGAAAAAATGCTGTGCCAGAAGCAGATAATCCATCGGATACTGCCGGATTTTCTCGATTGTCGGCTCGAAGATTCCCGGAAAATATTCCATCTCCAATGCCAGAAAAATCGTGATGTCATCCCGATATTCTTTTTTCAATGCCTCAATGGTTTTTACATAATCTTCCAACTGTGACATTGTCATACGAATCCTTGACACATATCCATTTTTGAATAAATAAGGGGAATGGTCGGAAAAGCCGATCACCTCAAAGCCTTCCTTAATTGCCTCCTCGACATATTCCCGCTCTTCTCCCACTGCATGCTGGCAGCGCACCGTGTGCGAATGAAAATTACATTTTTTGTCTTTATAATCATTCATGTCAAAATCAAAATAACGTTTCATTCTACTCTACTTCCTTCATACTGATTTGTCGAATGAGCAGTTTTGCAGTGACAGTGTTCAAAATGGCGTGCTATTTTTTCAGGCGGAGCATCTCTGTATAGGCAAGCAAAAATGGTCCGACACCTTTGGCGTCATCCCTGACAACCGGCTCTGACATATAATAGTCATAAGTACCCGGCCGTCTGTTTGCACCGCCTAAGCCTGCCACGAGACAGATTCCGCCCAGATGGAGGTTTCCATTTTCATCCGTGGAAAGATAGTTATCACAGATTCCATGAAAAGCCTTCTCACCGTATGCGCGATAGCTTTCCGACAAAAATCCAAGACGGACACCTTTTAAAAGTGCATATGCCATAATAGAGCTTCCACTTGTTTCGAGGTAGTTTTTGTCCATACCGCCGAAATTCACGACCTGATACCACATACCGCTCTCATCCTGATATTTTAACATAGCATCCATGAGTTCGACAAATATTTGTTTTAATTTTTCGTAAGACTCTCCTGCAGCTGATGCGTCTGTTTTGTCTAATGTATCGAGCAGTGCCATGGAAAACCAGCCCAATGCGCGCAGCCAGAAGTTCTGGCTCAACCCGGTGACTTTATCGCACCAGAACATTGCTCTGGATGAATCATACGCATGATAGTATAATCCGGTCTTTGGATCTCTCATATTTTTTTCAACATTAAAAAATTGCCGGAAAATATCGTCATAATTTTTTTTGTCATGAAAACGGGTCTCATATTCCATATAAAACGGCTGACACATATACAGCCCATCCAGCCAGACCTGATTGGGATAAATATTTTTGTGCCAGAAGTTCCCCTCTTTCGTGCGTGGCATCTGCGCCACCTGACTGTAAACAAGATCAATTGCTTTTCTGTATTTTTCTTTGCCTGTCAGGTCAAAAAGCTCAAACAGTGTTTTTCCCGCATTCACATTATCAATATTTAATTCATTGACATCATACCCCTCAATTGTCCCATCTGCATTCACTTTGCAGTCAATAAAATCATCTGCAAATTTCAAGTATTTATCCTCTTTCGTGATCGCATACATTTCCAGAATCGCTTTGATCATACATCCATCAATGTAATTCCATGTGGATTTTAACCCCTGCATGATTTTTTCGATGTTCCAGATGGGACGATCCGGTGTACTTTTTTCCATTAGTTCCTCAATATACTTTTCGATTTGATCCATAGTTCTTCTCCTTTTTTAACCTTCTATATCTAGGCGTTTGCGAAACTCATCTACTCTTCTTTCAATTGTTCAAAATCAACAAAAACATTCAAGACACGCTCTCGCTATGTGTCACTCGCAACGGTACTAAGAAGCCAGGTACAACTTACAGTTGTACCTGCCTTCTAAGAACCGGCGGTTCCCCAATGTCTTTCATGTCTTTTGTTAATTTTTCACAATTCAATTTAGTTTTTCATGAGTTTCGCAATTGTCTACCTTCTATATCCATCATAATCAATGTTCTCCTGTTTGTAAATATATTTTTGTAAGCGCTTACATATTTTAAAGAAATAATTGGCTATATTGCAAAAAAATGCATGTGTATTCTATATAAAAAATCACATACTATCACTGAACAAACAAAAAGAAATTTTTGAATGTTCTTAAAATAAACCAGAGCAGAAAAAAGACCTAAAAAACAAAGGAGGACTTACTATGTCAAATCGTTCATCTAACAGAGCAGCCGTTCCAGAAGCAAAGAGTGCCTTAGACCGTTTCAAATATGAGGTAGCAGGCGAAATCGGTGTACCATTAAAAGATGGTTACAATGGTGACTTAACTTCCAGACAGAATGGTTCTGTCGGCGGCTATATGGTTAAGAAAATGATTGAAGCACAGGAACAGCAGATGTCAGGGAAATAACATTTCCCGGAAATAAAAAATTGCCGGAAATAGAATTTCCCTAAACAAGAAAAGAACCTTGGATTGATGTGATCCAGGGTTCTTTCTACGTGTTTTATGAAGTTTTTACTGCTTCATTTGTTATAAATTTAATTTATTTCTCTGGTCTGACAAAAACAGTTCCAGATAGTCTTTCAGGTTTTTATGATCCTCGCTGGAAAGTTCCGGGTCTTTTCCTAAAATATCCGCAACTTCCTCGCTTGCGCGCTGCATAATATAGGCATCCTGATAGATATCCGCAAGCGCAAACTGCATTTCACCGGACTGCCGGATACCAAAGAAATCCCCGGGTCCGCGCAGTTTCAGATCCTCACTTGCAATCTTAAAGCCATCGTTGGAGTGATTCAAAATATCCAGACGTTTCTGTGACTCCTTGGAGTTGCTGCAATTGACCATAATGCAGTATGACTGCGCATCCCCTCGTCCGACACGACCGCGAAGCTGGTGAAGCTGTGCAAGACCAAAATGTTCCGCATTTTCGATCATCATAACCGTTGCATTCGGAACATTCACTCCAACTTCTACAACCGTAGTCGACACAAGCACCTGTATCTCATTTGCTGCAAACCGTTCCATAACGTCATTTTTTTGTGCAGGTTTCATCTGCCCATGTAAAAGCCCGATTTCAATCGTATCCGGCAGTTCCTCTTTCAGACGCTTCGCATAGTCTGTGACATTCTCTGCCTCCATGTTCTCGCTTTCTTCCACCAACGGACAGATCACATACGCCTGATGACCGGCAGCCACCTCTTTTTCGATAAACTGGTACGCTTTCGGACGGTATCTGGTGTCCACCACACAGTTTTTGATCGGCAGACGTTTTGCCGGCACCTCATCTACCACGGAAATGTCCAGATCACCGTATAAAATAATGGCAAGCGTCCGTGGAATCGGAGTTGCACTCATGACAAGAATATGCGGCTTTGTTCCTTTTTCTGAAAATGTTTCCCGCTGTTTTACGCCAAACCGGTGCTGCTCATCTGTGATCACAAGCGCAAGGTTCTGATAAATCACCTTTTCCTGTATCAGCGCATGTGTTCCGATGATCAGCGCATCCGGGTGATCTAAAATCTCCTGATATGCCAGCTTTTTCTGTTTTGCAGTCATGGAACCCGTGATAAGAATCACTGGAAAATCCAGTCCAAATATCTCGCACATGCTCTGAAATGATTCGTAATGCTGTCTTGCAAGCACCTCCGTCGGTGCCATAATCGCAGACTGACAGCCATTGTGCGCAGTGTCTGCCATCGCCAAAAAAGCAATGATCGTCTTTCCGGAACCGACATCTCCCTGAATCAGACGCTGCATGACGTAGTCACTCCGCATGTCCGCCCGAACCTCTGACAATGCCCGCAATTGGGCATTTGTGAGTTTATAAGGCAGTTTTTCGATCAGTTGCTCCACAAAATCATCCGACTGGAAAGAAAACTGATTTTTCTCTTTTTCCTTCTTTTCCTTCTGATATTGCAGGTTTAAGATAAATAAAAAGAGTTCGTCAAACACAAGCCGTTTTCTTGCCTCAATTAATGTCTCCATATCATCCGGGAAATGAATCTGTTTGATTGCATAATTATACTCGCAGAGCTGATGTTTTTCCCGCAGTTCTGTCGGCAGATAATCCCGGAATAAATGTTCCTCCTCCAAAATGGACCGTTCTGCTTTCAGCACAAGCTGATTTGATAATCCTTTCGGCAGGGTGTAAACCGGAAGCAGCAAATGCTCCATCGCCTCATATTTTTCCGGCGTATAAATTGCCGGCTGCTCCATGACAAACCTTCCGTTTTTGTGTTGTACCTTGCCGTAAAACACATAATTTTCGCCCGGATGAAGGCTGTTTTTGATGTATGGAAGCCGAAACCACACCAGTTCCAGGCGTTTTCCCATGCCGGCAATCGAAGTCACCGTGATCTGCATGCTGCGCACTCTCTTCACAACCGGAGTCTGCCGGATCTGCCCTATGACTGCCGCAGTCTCCCCCTCCACCACTTCGTCAGGACGTTTGATCTCCGGGAACTGCACATAAGTTCTTGGAAAATAGGAAATCAGATCCCGGATTGTCTCAATATTTATTTTAAGAAAAAGACCGGCTGTTTTATCGCCAATCCCTTTCACTTCTTTTATGGATGAATTTAATCTCATACTTTTATTCTACGGAAATCACATAATAGTAAATTGGCTGTCCACCGTAATGTACTTCCACTTCCACATCCGGATATTCCTCTTCCACTTTTTCTGCAATCTCGTTGGCAGAATCCTCGTTCATTTCCTCGCCATAGTAAATACTTAAAATTGCAGAATCCTCATCGATCATTTCACCGATCATCTCAAGAACCGTTTTCTCCATGTCTGTGCCAACGGAAAGAATTCCCTTGTCACCGATTCCCATGTAGTCATCCTGTTTGATTTCTTTGTCATCGATCACAGTATCGCGGACTGCATAAGTCACCTGACCGGTCTTAACAAGCTGAATCTCCTCACCCATACGCTCCGCATTGTCTTCCGGTGTGCTATCCGGAATATAATTGACAAGTGCTGTAATGCCCTGTGGAATCGTCTTGGTAGGAATTACAATAATGTTCTTATCCTCTGTCAGGGAAGCTGCCTGATTTGCTGCCATTATAATATTTTTATTATTTGGAAGAATGAAAATATTCTTTGCATTCACTTTCTCGATCGCATTGAGCATATCTTCCGTACTTGGGTTCATGGTCTGTCCACCCTCGATGATATAGTCCACGCCCAGTCCACGGAAAATCTCATTGATACCCTCTCCGATGCTTACAGAAATGAATCCCATTTCTTTTTCCTCTGCTGGAACTTCCGGCTCATTTTTCTCTGCTGCCTTAATCTCGTTCTCTGCATTTGCAGTGTTCTGCATCTCTTTTTCTTTCATTGCAGAAATCTTCTCATCACGCTCTAAACGCATGTTCTCAATAATAATAGTTGTAAGGCTTCCGTAAGTAAGACCTCTCTGCATTGCCATACCCGGATCATTGGTATGTACATGTACTTTCACGATCTCATCATCTGCAACTACAACGATAGAATCACCGATGGACTCTAAATAACTCTTAAACTCTGTCTCCTGATTCTCCGTGAACGGATGCTCTAACATGATCAAAAACTGTGTGCAGTAAGTAAAGGTGATCTCCTGCTCTGCCTGTGCGTCAATATAAGGATTAGAAGCTGTGCCCTGACTGCTGCTTCCTGTAGAAACTGTCTCAACCTTGTAATCCACTTCTTTGCCCATAAGAGCATCAAATGCACCTTTTAATACCTGCATTAAGCCCTGTCCGCCGGAATCCACAACGCCTGCCTGTTTTAAAACCGGGAGCATATCCGGTGTCTTGCTCAGAACATGGTCACCCTCTTTGATGATCTCCTCACAGAAATATGCAAGGTCGTCTGTCTCCTCTCCTAACTCGGCAGCTTTATCAGACATTCCTTTGGCAACCGTAAGTATTGTTCCCTCTTTCGGTTTCATAACTGCCTTATATGCAGTCTCGGTTCCCTTCTGAAATGCATCTGAAAGAATCTGTACGGTCAGTTCATCATATTCTGCGATCACCTTTGTAAAACCACGGAATAACTGGGATAAGATAACACCAGAGTTACCTCTTGCCCCGCGTAATGATCCGGAAGAAATTGCTTTTGCCAATGAAGCCATGGTTGGATTTTCAATCGCTGCAACTTCCTTTGCTGCTGACATAATTGTCATTGACATATTGGTTCCGGTATCTCCATCTGGAACAGGGAATACATTCAGCTCATTGATCCATTCCTTCTTAGCCTCTAAGTTGTTAGCTCCTGCCAGAAACATTCTGGCAAAAAGTTCAGCATTTATTGTAGTGACTTCCACTTTTAAAATCCTCCTTAATCAATTACACGTACGCCTTCAACGTAAATGTTAATCTTCTCAATCTCCATTCCAGTGAACTCTTCCACTTTGTATCTGACTGTCTCGATCAGATTATCGGTCACTGTACTGATGCTCACACCATAAGAAACGATCACATGAAAATCGATTGTAATTTTATTATCTTCATTCACAGACACGTTAATACCATGTGTCAGGTAATCTTTCTTCAATAATTTTACCAGTCCGTCTTTCATATTGACAGCAGCCATGCCTACGATTCCGAAACACTCTACCGCAACAGAACCTGCATATAATGCAATTACTTCAGGGTCTATCGTAACCTTACCTAATTTGGTCTCCATCTGTCCATTCATACTCATTAACCATGCCTTTCTTTATATTTGTAAGAAAGCCACTGGCTGACCAGTTTTCTCTCTCACACATAATAACGCTAGTTTAGTATCTATTATAACCGCTTTTTTCCAAAATTCATAGTCATAAATTACATTTTTTATATTTTTTTTAATTTTCACTTGCAATATCTTTTTTTTTCTGATAGAATAAATCATGTTGTGAGCCTGTTCATACATATAGGCTTAGAAAGATGCGAGGAGGTGCAAAGCAAATGGCAAATTGTGCAGTTTGTGGAAAAGGCAATCATTACGGAATTAAAGTAAGCCATTCACATAGAAGATCAAATAGAGTTTGGAAATCAAACATCAAACGTGTTAGCTGCAAAGTTAACGGAACACCTAGAAAATTATATGTATGTGCTTCCTGTTTGAGATCCGGAAAAGTTGAGAGAGCTTAGTCTTGAAACGTAGAGAACTGCATTGCAGTTCTCTTTTTTTAATCGGAAACCTGCAACGTAACTTTCCGATTTTTAAAAATGCTCCGCAAGGATACGAATTTCAAATTATTTCATCCCATAACCGTCACTGTACACTGCTCTGTTCATGTACGGAAATCCAACGATACCGCACACTAGTACACCGAATAATAAGTTTCTGATACATTGACGCCGGATGAATTTATTATTCGGTGTACTAGCAACCACAAAAAAGATAATATCCAAGCAGGATACAGCCGATCATAATTAAAATCCCACAGAAATCGCCCGGGATCAGAAACATCGCAAGCATTCCAAGCCCAAAAAAGAATAACGCAAAGCCTATGATACGTTTCATACGGACACCAAAAAAGACATATATCACTATTAATATATGCCTTTTTGTATACTCATATCCTACTACTTTTGTATTAATTTTTTATTTTCAATATATATTACACTGTCTGCCGCCTCATCCAATTCATCACTATGCATGACAACCAATATTGTTTTTTCTCCTTTCAATTTCCGAATGTATGCCACCACATTCTCCTGTGTTTTCTTATCCAGATTTGACAAAGGTTCATCTAAAAAAAGAATCGGGCTATTCAAGCCAAAAACTCGTAACAGCGCAAGTTTTTGCTGCTGTCCGTAACTTAAATTCACAGGATTGCTTAAAATTTCCTTATCCGAAAAATCTACCTGTAATAAATGCATAAGTTCTTTATCAATAGGAATCTCATACATGTTTTTCATAAAATCTCCATCAACTGTAAAGATTGGATAGGTTAAAAATGCTGCCTCATCCATTTCATCGGTAAGTATGAACCCACCTCGTGAAAAAGATAATTTAACGTTTCCAAACAGTAAATTCAAAAACATACTTTTTCCGCTTCCATTTTCTCCCTTTATTACATATAACCCACCCTTTTTTATTTTGAGTTTATCAATATGAAACAGAAAATCTGTTTTTTCCTTTCCTTTATAGAAATCATACTTTTCTGTGAAAAAAAGATTTTCTGTATTTGTCATATATTTTTTTGTTTCTTTCGGAATCTTTGCATCATCTGATAATTTATCAATACGTGCCACATGTACCATATTTGCCCTGTATCTCATCAAAATAGCACATGCTGTAGTAATTGGATCAGAGAAATACGCCATATATTGATACATCATCAGAAATTCTCCAATCGAAATCTGTTGATTCAAAACTAAATTTCCTCCTATAAACAAAAACACCACTAAACACACCTGATCCAATATATTGGGAGCCTGTCGGCATAAACATTCTAAAAAACGATACCTTAAAACATGTTTTTCATACGGAACAATATTTTGTTTATATTCATCTGCAAAGAATTTTTCTCTATGTAACGCATTGATTCCAATTTTATTTTCGATAATATTTCGAATACCATTTAAATATCTATCCTGCTTTACCATAACATTTTTTTGCATATCAAATAGCGGTTTCGAAATATTAAGGGAAACAATTATTAAAACGATTCCATATACGATAAAAAAAATGCCCAGATAAATATTGGTCATAAAAACTACTGCAAGGATTCCACACACGTAAATAAAACAACTAATTAAATTCAGATGTATTTCTTCATATAAATCTCCATAAGCAGCACAACTGTTTGAACACACATTATAATAATATCCTTTGTCCTCATCTGCATATACAGACTGATTCATATTTAATATGTCTTTTGCCGCCTTTATCTGCAATCTAAATGTATTTTTTATTCCAATCTTAATCGGGTTGTATGTAATAAAGTAAAACTTCATTATCATCAGCAGACTTGTAACTCCGAACGTAATCATAAACCATGGCAGTATCTTTTCTTTATTATTCGCCATTAGAATATCATCTATAAGGTAACTCAGCAATTTTGGAATTAACAATGTCAAAAAAGATGTCAGTGTCATCATCAGAATTTGCAGCGGATATTTTTCTAATTCTTTTGTTTTCATTTTTCACAGGCTCCTTAAGCTTTCTGGATTTATTTAAGAAATATGTTTAATATAAGAAATCAAAATATTCTTTAATTCATATTTTTCATATGTACATGCCCCAGCTCTCAAATTGTATTGTATTATGCACCCACCCAAACATAATGGTAATATATTGCATTTTTTGCATTCTTTGCGAACAGAGGTAGTGTCAAAAACTACCCATTTTATTGTTCTAAAATTCTTTTAAAACCTTGATTTATTGGAGG
>ERZ836877.1237-NODE-1237-length-39855-cov-3.915905_pt1 | contig 39855 bp, 9 predicted proteins | sample MGYA00519469_ERZ836877 | MGnify/ENA primary metagenome ERZ836877 (study PRJEB31850, sample SAMEA3708809) | human gut metagenome | biome: human gut; feature: human-associated habitat; material: faeces | place: China | collected 2014 ...
CCGAGCTGACCACCGTCAACACGATGACGGCATCCAGCCTGGGCGGTCTCAACATCACCTTCCCCGAGGCGTGGTTTGCCGATTACGTCAAGCTCACCGACTTCGATGCCACCAACATGGACGTCAACAACGCCACGTCGCTCAAGGACATGTTCAAGGGCGACGCATTGCTGACCAACCTCGTGGGTACCGATAGCTGGCATACCGACAAGGTCACGGATTTCTCGGGTATGTTCTCGGGTAATGCCGCCCTCAACCAGGAGAGCCTGGATCGTCTTGCCGCGTGGAACGTTTCCCAGGCAACGACCATGGCCTCCATGTTCGAGGGCTGCGCCTCCATCACCGATCTCACGCCGCTGGCTGACTGGGACGTCTCCAAGGTCACCGACCTTTCGGCCATGTTCAAGGGTGCATCGAGCATCGTTGACCAGATGCCGATAGGGAAGTGGGATACGAGCTCCGTCACCACCTTTGCCGAGATGTTCCGTAACTGCACGTCCCTGAAGGACCTCGACCTGTCCACGTGGCAGATGGTTGGCAAGAACGTGACCGACATGCTCACAGGCTGCCGCTCGCTCTACCACATCAAGACGGGCCCCACCACCGTTCTCGAGGGTACCGGACTTGCCAACTTGGTAGACCACGGTCAGGAAAAGGGCACGTGGTTCAACGAGGACAGGACCTGGTACGATGGCTCCGCCATCCTCGCTGCGCATTATCCGGCCAGCGGCAACATGTACGCCAACGATGACTATTACTTCTATGCCATTATCCAGGGCCGCTTCGACAGCAACAACAACGTCTGGTGGCGCTACGACATGTCCGAGCACACCCTGACGCTCGGCCTTGAGAAGCCCAACGAGTCCAACGAGGTCCAGGAGCTTTACAACCAGCTTCCGTGGGGTAGCCTCGCACCGCCAGACATGCCCAAGGGCAAAGACATCACCTCCATGATCGAGAAGGTGTTCGTCGATGGTGACGACACCGTCATTAGGATCATGAACCCCTCGAAGTGGTTCCAGAACTACGTTGCTCTGACCAACATCGAGGCCGAACAACTTGACATCTCGGGTGCCACCGACATCTCCGGGATGTTCCAGGGCGACTACAAGCTTCAGTCGCTCAACCTCTCCAAGTGGGACCTCACCAAACCGGGTCTCAACATCCAGGACCTCCTCGATGTCAATCCGCTCCCGTCGGTTACCGACCACGAGCGTGGCGACATCGCCCTCAACGAGCTCATCCTGGGTCCCACCACCATTCTCGAAGGCACCGGCTTCGAGGGCATCGCGTCTCACGTGGACTTCGCCGGTCAATGGCTGAGCTCCGCCGATGAGAACTTCCGCGGCACCAATGCCGACCTGCTTGCCAAGTACATGAAGAGCGGCAGCAAGCCTGCCGGTACCATCACCTACACCTGGGAACTCCATAACAGCGCAGACCAGAACCCCGATTTCTGGTGGCGCTACTTTGCCGAGGAGACCGTCTACAATGGCGTGACCTACCAGCCCGGCACGCTCATCATGGGCGTTGCAGACCTCAACAACGACGGCACCGTTAGCAACCGTGTCACCATCACACCTGGCCAGGAGCCCTGGCTGCCCTGGCTGCCTTCCGTCGCCCGCAGCTCGGTGCTCCACGTTGTCACGGTCATCGACGATGCCACTGGCACCAAGATCAACCCCGTCAACCTTGCGAGCTGGTTTGCCGGCTACACGAGCCTCGTCACCTTTGACGGCGCCGGTATGGACACCAAGAACACCCTGAGCTTCGAGAGCCTCTTCGAGGGTGACTCCAAGCTCGAGGAAGTGGACATCGCCGGTTGGGATATGCGCGAGACGACCTTTGGCTCCTCTGGAACGGACGACGAGGGCAATGACATCCCCATCCTCACCAGATATGCGAATATGTTCAAGGGTTGCACCTCCCTCAAGAAGATCGTCGTGGGTGCAAACTCCGCGCTCCAGGGCACGGGATTTGACAGCATCACCGGTCGTGACCCGAACTCCGGCATGTGGCGCACCGATGCTTCCGAGGGCAACACGCTCTTTGACCACACCTGGTTCGAGACGAGCGCCGGTCTTGCGACGCGCTTTGACACCGCTGGTAATGGCAGCATCTACGGCACGCGGGTCGAGTTCATATGGACGCCGGGCAAGGGCGGTCACTTCGTCGGAAACGCCGATGCCTGGTGGGCCTACGACTCCGAGACCAACACGCTCTACCTGGGTAGTGTGAATAGCAGCGCTGACGCGCCTCAAAAGGTTACTTGCACGGCCAACAACCTGCCGTGGAAGGATATTATCGACACGACCAAGATTGAGACGGTCATCACCTGCGGCCATCTTGCCCCGACTGATATGACCGGCTGGTTTGCAGCAAATCCTTATTCCTATGATTTCATCGACGGCCGTTACTACATCCACTATTTCAACCATAGCACCGCATCACTGCTGAAATATATTGGTGACGGAAGCTTAACCACCAACAGAAACGACACCAACGCTCTTTGGGATATCAGGCATGCAGGAACCACCAGCAATGGCACCAAGTACTACACGTTGCGAAATGTGGGTAGTGGCGCTTATATAACCTATGGAACCGATGCGAATATCAATCGCTTCTTCTACCTTCGCAATTTCTCGACCTCTGGCTTCAACCGCGTCGTTATCATGCCGTATGCCAATGCCGCACTTGCTCTTGATCTTTGGTATGGCGATCAATCACGCGGCCTTTCCCAGTGGCACAGAAACGATGCTCAAGACAAATGGGGTTGGTATACCGCCAACGAATGGGAAAGCTATGTAAGCAACGGTCAGTCCAACGCCTACGCCTGGGCTCTTGAGCTCGTCTCTGGCAATTTCCAGTCCCTCAAGGAGTTTGACGCCACGGGTCTTGACTTCAGGGATTGCCAGAGCACGAACAACATGTTCGCGCTGAATACGACGCTCGAGAAGCTCACCCTCAACCAATATAACTACCTCACCAATTCTGGCCTCAAGGCCCACCAGGGTGTTCTCGGTGCCTGGATCAACGTCACCGCCGATGACCCCGACTGGTGGGGCACCACCTCCAATCTCGTGAATCGCTATCCGGAGGGCTTCGGCGGTGTTGGCAACGACTCGACCAACAACATCGGCAAGCAGACCTATGTCTGGCAGACCGAGCACGTCGGTGGCCGCTTCCCCAGCAACGATGCCGCCTGGTGGCGCTACTTCGTCGATGAGACCGAGTACAAGGGCACCACCTACCCGGCCGGCACGCTGCTGCTTGGCGTCGATAACGTCGAGACCTCCACCACCAAGAGCATCGACGTGACCGAGACCGGACCCTACATGCCCTGGAAGGAAGTGCTTGGCGCCGGCTCCATCGTCCACGTGGCCACGAGCATGCAAACCGGATCGCGTCTGCATCCGACGTCGCTGGCGTCCTGGTTCGAGAACTCCGATGGCTACTATGCCGGTCTTGTCGATGTCGATCTGAGCAACCTGCTTGTTGACTCCAACACGACGAGTTTCGAGAAGCTCTTCTACAAGTCGCCCGTGACCTCCGTGAACATCTCCGGTGGGTCGGTTGCCAATGTTCAGACTGCATCTCCCTGGCAGATGAGCGAGTCGGCAAATCGCACCAACATGTTTGGCGAGGCGAATAGCCTCGTGGAGCTCACACTCGGCATGGGCAACATCATCACCAATACCGGCATCGAGGCAATCATCAAGAAGCGGATGAACGCCACCGACGTCGACAACGTGGCTGCCCGCTGGCGCATCGAGGAGCTTGATGGTCGTCATGCCTTCCGTGACTTCAAGATCGGTGATTACTATGTGACCCTTGGCAATGACAACGATCCGGGTATCGTCACGCTGTACGGCAAGAACAGCACGTCCTTCGAAGGCAACTCCAACACTTGGGGTGTCATCCGTTGGCACTGGTACCCGGGCACCATCGTCCGCTTCCACAACAACAAGGAATCGCTGCCCGACGGCTTGAACATTACGGGTAGCATGGCGGATGCCTTCGTGCCCTATGACTTCGAGTGGTCGATTCCCAACCCGTCTGACCAGAGCGGTGACGGGTCCACTACGGATGGCTTCCAGCTCGAGAACTACCGCCTCATCTGGTGGAACACGCTGGCATCTCCCACCAAGAACAACCCCGGCCATGAGTTCAAGGCGGGCGAGAAGATCATGCCCACCGCGACCCATCCGGTCTTTGGCCATGAGTACACCGACCTCTACGCCCAGTGGGCACCTATCCGTTACAGTACCCTTCAGTTCGTGGCCAATGACGCCCATGGCGGCGCTGCCGACATCAACGGCGACGCTGGTGACGATGTTGTCATTCCCGATTACAACGAGGGCCTGAGCGACACCGACCACTACTACATGCTCGGCTATGACATCGCAGGCTGGTACACGCAACCCAGCCTCGATTTGCCGGGCACGCGCTATAACGCTGGTGATCTCTATCGTCTGCGCTGGGACAATGTCCCCGACATGGGCATTGATGTCGATATCAGGGAAGTTGTGGACGATTACGGCAAGATTACCTACCGTGCATTCCAGACGCTCTACGCCATCTGGGAACCCCATGGTGGCTTCGTCTTGAACTACAACCTGGGCGGTGGATCGCCTGCCGTCGAGGACAGGACCGATATCCTGTGGACCGACACGGACCTGCTTCCGGCCATCACCCCCGTTCGCGATGGCTATGAGTTCCTGGGCTGGTACTACGTCTTCAACGATGCGGGTGACCGTGCCGAGGCCACGTCCGAGACGCCGTTCCACACCATTGCCCGCGACATCGATGACAACACGGTTGTTCCCACGCTCTACGCGATGTGGAAGCCCGGCAAGATCGAGATCATCTACGAGGCCGACGGCAACGGTACCGTTTCCTCAACCACCACCTCCGATGACGGCAAGACCGCATCCGAAATCGTCGACCTCGACATCGACGCGACCGGTCGCCTCGACATCAAGGGCGCCATCGCCACGCCTGCCCCCGGCTACCACTTTGACCGCTGGACCAACTCCATCGATAGCTCCCTGGCTCGCCGCGATGTTCTCGATGGCGACACCATCTTCGGTGTCATCAACGATAACGGCACCTTCCATCCCGCCACCTTCACCGCGCACTTTGCCCCCAACACCTATACGGTCAAGTACTACGAGAATGGTGGCTTTGGCGCCCTTGCCGATGATCGCGCCACCTATGGCGTCTACCTGCAGCTTGCCGTTGGCGGCACCCTCGATGGCATCTTCCGCGATGGCTATCGCTTTACCGGCTGGAACACCAAGGCCGATGGCACCGGCACCCAGTATGGGCCCGGCGCGCGCGTCAACGACTTCGAGGGCAGCAATGGAAGCATCATCACGCTCTATGCCCAGTGGGCCGAGCTCCAGACGACCATCGTCTTCACCGCCGCGCCCGTGGCCGGTGGCGTCGAGCCCGTTACCGACACCATTCCCGATGGCATGACCGACGTGTCCTGGCGTGGCGACGTCGCGACCGATGACCTCATCGAGCTCGTCGACAGCCAGGGCAAGGTGGTTGCCAGCTGGACGCGCACGCAGCTCGGCTGGACGCTCTCGATCATGCGCGTGAGCGGTGCCGCCACTGCCGCAGCCGCAGCCCTGCGCGGGTACCAGTTCGTCGAGTGGATCGATGCCTCGACGGGCAAGGTCGTTTCCACCGACGCCCGCTTCACCCCGACGCGTGCCGATGGCGTGACCTGCTGGCCCGCTACGCTCTCCTTCATCGCGACCTTCAGGCCCAACACCTTCAACATCGCCTTTGATGTCAACGCGGATACGGGCAAGGACGCGCCCGGTTCCATAACGGCGACCTATGGCACGCAGTTGCGCCTGCCCACCGTCGCCGGCAACTCGCAGACGGGCACGCCTGCCATGACGCGTCCCGGTTACAAGTTCGTGGGATGGAACACTGCGGCCGATGGCTCGGGCGACACGTTCCTGGATGCCGAGCTCCTGCTGGGCGCTGCCATCAACAAGCTCGTCGATGGCGTTAATCCGATCCAGGACGCGACGGTCACCCTGTTTGCGCAGTGGGAGCCGCTCAAATATCTGGTGAGCTTCCGCCCCGGCGCCGATGACGCCACCGGATCGATGGATGACCTGCAGCTCACCTATGGCGTCTCGGGCAAGCTCCCCGCCAACGTCCTCGCGCGTCCCGGCTACGACTTCAAGGGCTGGGCCACCACGCCCAATGCCGCGGCGGCGGAATACGCCGACGAGGCGACGGTCTTCAACCTCGTCGATGACGGTCGTACCTTCACGCTGTTCGCGGTATGGTCGGCTCGCCTCTACAACGTGAACTTCAATACCTCGGATGCCTCTCACGGCAACGTCTCCTCCGGCGCTCCCGTTCAGGTCTACTACGGGCAGCATCTGACCAGCGCGCAGGTTCCCGCCGTTACGCCCACCGCTCCCTACGAGTTCTCGCACTGGACCTACGTGATTCAGCTGCCCGGCGGTGGCACCATTACCGGTATCGCCAAGAGCCCCACCGAGGTCACCATCCTGGGCATCACCACCTTCACGGCCCAGTGGAAGAATGACCAGGTCTTTAACATCCGCTACTACCAGGGCGATCACGGCGTCTTCCCCGACATCTCCGGTAAAACCTACTGGATTGGCGTGGCCAAGGATTCGCCCTTCCCGCTGTTTGCCAACGGCGCCGAAGTCGATGCCGACCTTCTCGATGACATCAACTCCAACGCCCGTAACTTCGGTCTTCCCAAGACGAGCCCCGGTTGGAAGTTCGTCGGCTGGGAGTGGACCATCGATGGCGTCACCTATACCACCGTCGACGGCAAGGACGAGCTGCCCACCACCGTGACCTGCACCATGAGCCTCACGGCCATCTTCAGGCTCTCGGGCCAGGTGCTCTCCTTCGACGCCAACGGCGGTACCGTCACCGCGGCGGGTGCCACCTCCATGAGCGCCACGCGCTATCTCACCGGCGCCGATGCCAAGCTCCCCGAGGCCGACGCGGTCGTGCGCGATGGCTACGTCTTCACCGGTTGGGGCATGACCAAGGACGGCGCCGCCATCTACGCGCCGGGCCAGGTCATCCAGATGTTCATCGAGAACACCACGCTGTACGCGATTTGGGAGGCCAACACCTATACGCTGGTCTTCGATACCCAGGGCGGCTCGGCCATCGCGGCACTCACTGGCGTGCACTTCACCGACACCAACCTGCTTGACGGCATCGCCGACCCGACCAAGCCGGGCTATCGCTTCCGCGGTTGGTACAACGGTACCTCCGAGGCCGATACCGAAATTGATGAGAACACCATCTTCGCCTCGCTCGTGAGCTCTTCGGCTGCCGGCAGCGTCGGCACCATCTACGCTCGCTGGGAGGAAGTGCCCGGTTCGATCACCTACACGGCTGTCACCGTCGATGCCACGACGGGCGAGCGCACGCCGACAAAGGGCGGTTACGTGAGCGTGCGCGAGGAGCACCTGCCGGCCGTGAGCGGCACCCCCGTCGGGTCGTCGGCCTACGTGCTCACCGGCTACACCTTCGTGCGCTGGATCGACGAGTGGGGCAATACGGTCAGCTGGGATGCGACCTTCGTTCCCACCAAGGGCATCTACGATCCCACCAAGGGCATCTACGCCATCTGGGAGACTCCCACCAAGTACTACGCGGTGTTTACCGCCCAGGACTTCACCGTCGTCTTCGACGTCAACGGTGGTACGGGCTCGCTCGACGACATGGTCTTCACCTACGACACCTCCCGCACGCTGCCCACCGCAGAGCAGGGTGGCATCACGCGCGTCGGTTATGACTTTGCCGGTTGGACCACTGGTGCCGATGGCTCCGGTCAGCTCATCGCCGACGGTGCCACGGTCAAGAACCTCGCCGGTGCCGAGGGTGGCACGGTCATCCTCTACGCCTACTGGACCGTCCACGCCTTCAAGCTCACGCTCTCGGCCAATGGCGGAACGGCCAATGCCGCCGTTGCCGACGGCACCTACGACTATGACGGCAACACCATCATCTACAGCCTCTATGCCGGCTCCACCCAGCATCTCGCCGCCGCCAACGCTTTCGTCCGTCCCGGCTACGTGCTTGACGGTTGGGCCGAGACCGCAGGCGGCGTGGTGCGCTGGAACCCGTCGGCGACCTTCACGATGCCCACGGGCGACACCACGCTCTACGCGCATTGGACGCCCATCACCTATACGGTGAGCTTTGCCCCCGGCGCCTCCGATGCCATGGGCACGATGCCTGCCTCCGTGTTCACCTACGACGTGCCGCGCGCGCTGCCCAAGAACGCCTTTGCCCTCAACGGCTACGTCTTTGACGGTTGGCGCGATGCCTCGGGCAACAAGTACGCCGACATGGCCACCATCGTGAACCTCTCTTCGCAGGCCGGTAGCGACTTCGTGCTCTACGCCACCTGGGCACCGCGCGTCTATGCGGTGAGCTTCGTCTCCTCCGAGCCCAACCGCGGCACCGTCACCTACACGCCGCGCCAGGTTGCCACGGGCGGCACCGTCGACATGAAGCTCGTGCACACCAAGCCCAACACGGCCGGTGGCTGGCAGCTGCGCGTGTGGACCTACACCATGACCTTTGATGACACCACCTTCATCACCGGTGAGACTCCCGACCCCGCGCAGATCCCCATTCGCGGCACCACGGTCTTCACGGCTCAGTGGGCAAGCATCATCGCCGTCTCCTACCTGCCCGGCGAGCACGGCTCCTGGGATTACGGCGCCGAGGGTACCCTGTACGAGGGCCTCAACCACGGCGATCAGGCACCGCACTTCGGCTTCACCGCCGCTGTTGGTGGCAACAAGATCCCGTCGCTGTTCGCTGCCGACGGCAGTCCCCTGGGCGAGACGGCTGCCGATGGCGTCACCTGGGAGTTCGCCTACTGGATCGGCCCCGATGGCAACAGGTACAAGATCGTCGCCGACATGGTCGTGAGCTACGAGAACGGACGCCCCGTGACCATCACCGGACCGTTCTCGTTCACCGCGCATTGGAAGCGCAGCGCCACGGTTGACCTCCAGCTCGAGGGTGGTCTGTGGACGAGCGAGACGCCGGTCACCAGCTACACGGTCACCAAGAACACCTCGCCGCTGGAGGATGTCGAGCACATCACCCTGCCGGGCCTGGCAGACGTCACGCGCGACGGCTGGCGCTTTGACGGCTGGGCGCTCACTCCGGGTGGCACGGTGCTCTACGCTCCGGGAGCCACCATCACGGCGCCGGATGTCAACATGACGCTCCACGCGCGCTGGACCGCGCGTCTCTACACCGTTGCCTACGAGACCGGCGACGGTACCTACATCCGCACGCGTACGGACGTGACCTGGGATTCCACTGACGTCGTCCCGGCACCGGCTACCCGCGTTGGCTACGTCTTCCTCGGTTGGCATACGGATGCCACCATCGACGAGGAGAACTGGCGCGAGGATCAGCTTGGTCGAGGCCTTGCCTTTGCGGCCATCGCCAAGCTCCTTGGCGCCGATGACACCATCACGCGCGTGACGCTCTACGCTTGGTTCACTCCCGAGCGCGCCGAGCTCCACTATGCGGTGGGTACCGGCAGCGGCTCGGTCAGCCGTGACTTCGAGGTTGTCAACGCTGGTGACGGCAAGCCCATGGGCTCGACCGCGACGGCTGCTCCCGGCTACGTCTTCGAGGGCTGGTACGATGCCCGTGGCAATCTCGCGCCCCATGGCCGAGATGCCGCCTTCGCGCCCATCAAGGACGCCGACGACGTCTGGTTCACGGGTACCACCTGGTATGCGCGCTTCGCGCCCATCACCTACACTATCGCCTTCGAGGGCAACGGCGCCGATCCCTCCTCGCCGGGCATGCAGGACATGACCGCCTCCTACGAGGTTCCCGCGGCGCTTGCCATCGTCGGCGTGAAGTTCACGAGGGAAGCCTACGTCTTTGACGGATGGAACACTGCGGCCGATGGCACGGGCACGGCCTATGCCGATGGTGCCACGGTCGTGAACCTTGCCACCGTCCAGGACGCCGTCGTCAGGCTCTACGCGCAGTGGCGCGTCGTGGGCTACACCATCACCTACGACCGCAACAACGACGTGCGCGGTACGATCACCTCGCCGCCCAACGGGGCGCTGCACAAGGTCGACGAGCCCTTCATGCTGGCCACCGCGGCCGACACCGTCGAGATGTGGCGCCTTGGCTACGTCTTCGACGGCTGGTGCGATGCCGCCCATCGCGATGACGTAGCGGTGCAGTACGCCTTTGGCACCGAGGTCACCCTCGAGCAGCTCTGCGGTGACGAGGAGCCGCGCGACTTCACCCTCTACGCGCATTGGACGCCCATCACCTACACCGTCTCGTTCCATGGCAACGTGTGGGATGCCTACTACACGGGCGATGACTCCACTCCGCAGACCGTGACCGTGAAGTATGGCGAGCAGGTCTCGCTGGCCAACCGCTTCACCCGCGCCGGCAACCACTGGATCGGCTGGACCGTCGAGGGCACCAACCTCTTCACCCAGACGAGCTCCCAGGGCTACATCTCCAACCTCGCCACCCTCGAGGGCGCCGTCGTCCACTTCTACGCCCAGTGGGAGGAAGAGCGCGTCAACGTCGTCTTCGCGAGCGAGAACGGCACGAGGGGTGTCGTCGATGGCGAGGACAGCCAGGCGGTCTGGTACGGCAAGTATCCCGAGTACGACAAGGTCGTCACGGCCCCCGGTAGGGGCTGGTACCTAGTTGGCTGGGATGTCACCTACGTGACCGGTGACGGTAACACCATCACCCAGACCGGTCTTGACGTCAACGCCCCGGCCACCTTCCAGATTCTCGGCCCCACCACCTTCCTTGCCCGTTGGAAGGAAGCCATCATCGTCAACTATCTGCCCGGTGAGCACGCGGCAGATGGTGCCTTCCCCGACCCGGCGGTCGAGAACGAGACGATCTTTACCCACGTCGCGCCCCTGGGCAAGTTCCCCGCCTATGCCAATAGCATCGGCGCCCTGCCCGAAGGTGCCGTAGACGACGATGGCACGAGCTGGTACTTTGCTGGCTGGCGCATCCAGTGGTTCGAGCGCGGGGCAAGCGGCGTCATCCTCCAGACGCGCGACGTCCTCCAGGTTGACCTCTCCAAGGTCGCCGACCTGACCGTCGAGCTGCCCGGTCGCGATCCGGACGATCCCAAGGTCTACGATATCAACGTCGTGGCCCTGTGGGCCGAGGCCGACTACTACGTCACCTTCAACGCCAACGAGCCCGATCCCAACGATCCGGCCACGGGTACCATGCCTCCCAAGCAGGGCTTCCTGTTCAACTCGCAGATCGCGCTCACCGATAACGCCTACGTGGTGAACGGCTACACCTTTACCGGATGGAACACCAAGGCCGATGGTTCGGGCATTTCCTATGCCGATGGTGCGGTTACCGGTATCGCCGATATCAACGGCGCTTCCTGGATTACCACCGATCCCAAGCCGACCCTCGAGCTCTTTGCCCAGTGGGCACCCAAGACCTACACGGTCACCGTCGATCTGCGCGATGGCGCTCCCGGCACGCTCTCTGCTGGCACGACCGGTGACAAGGACTTCGTCGCCCAGACGATTACCTCCGGCACCATGACCCACGTGGTCTACACCGCGACCGAGACCTACGGCCAGGGCGTCGCCTCGGCCATCGGGCTCGTCGTCAACAAGGGCTATCGCCTGGCTGGCTGGGATTGGACTGCCGTCAAGGATGATGGCACCACGGTCAGCGGCAGCGTCACTGTGGATGATGGCGATGCCAACTTTGGCCTGTCCAAGCTCATCGTGGCGGGTACCGTCACCGCGTATGCCGTCTTCGAGCAGCTCTCCTTCGTGAGCTACCTGCCTGGCGACCATGGCAACTGGACGGCCGCGACCACCACGGGCGATACGGGCGCCTTCTTCGATGACATCAGGATCGGAAGCTCGGTGCCCACCTTTGCCACCGGCAATGACGGCCTGCTCGTCGATGTTCCCGGCCTGGGCAAGCAGCCCGGTGCCGATGACGACTCCAACTGGCTGTTCAACGGCTGGCGCGGAAGCGATGGCAAGGTCTATCCCGATTACGTCATTCCCAGCGAGGTGCTCGTCACCGCCGGCGGCGTGACCTTCACCGCCCTGTGGGTTGGCAAGGACCAGACGCTCACGCTCAATCCCAATGGCGGCGCCTTCACCAACGGCACGTCCGGCACCATCACGCAGATCGCCAAGACCGATGTCGTCCTGCCCGGCACGACCGACATCGAGCTCATCGGTTGGATCCTTGACGGTTGGTCGCTGTCGGCTGGTGGCTCGATCCTCTACGCGCCGGGTGCCACCATCAAGATGCCTACGGCTCCGACGACCCTGTTCGCGCACTGGAAGCAGGACTACGTTGAGGTCTCCTACGAGGTCAAGACCGATGGCACCAATTACTTCGGCCATATCACCGGCCCTGCCGGCGCTGGCAACGGCATCGTGTGGGTCGAGCAGACGGTCTCCGACCCCCGTGGCACCTACGTGCCGTCCTTTGCCGACTCTGCCTACGACAAGCTCGTCAACATCAAGGGTACCCAGTCGCTTTCCGCCGTTACCGGCGACGCGCTCGATCCGGCCAACCTCTCCAACATGCTCTATGCTGGTCCGTTCACCCTTACCGCCAACGCCTTTGATGGCTATCGCTTCGTGCGCTGGGTGGACGAGAATGGCAACGAGGTTTCCACCAACGCCTCGCTGCTCGTCGGTCGTGACCTTGTAAGTGGTCGCTACGAGGCCCATACCTACTATGCGGTCTTTGCCGAGCTCGAGAGCGTCACCATCGACTACACCGTCTCCAACAGCAACGTCGTCTGGGTCGATTTCGCGACCGAGGCCGTACCGCCCGTTTCCGGCAATCCCAAGACCAACGTCGCCCACGTCTCCGCTGGCTACGTGATCGAGGGCTGGTACGACGCGGCTGGCAACAAGGTGGCAAGTGGTGACAGCTTCACGCCGAGCCGCGGTGCCGACGGCATGTACACCGCCGCTACCTACACCGTGCGCGTCATCCCCAAGACCGACACGCCGTTCGTCATCGAGTACTGGCTGCAGGATGCCAACGGCGTCTTCAGCAAGGATGCGAGCGCTACCATCAATGCGACCGGTTCCACCGACCTCGTGCTCACGATCACCGGTGACACGAGCGATGGCGGTGCCATCTCCGGCGTTCCCGCCGACGGCGTCATCACGCTGCCTGGCGGCCTTACCGGATTCATCACACATTACGATGGCCATAGCTTCAGCGCCTCGGCCTCCACGCTCACGGGCACCATCGCCGCCGATGGCAGCCTCGCGCTCAAGCTCTTCTACACCAACAACGCGCTCACCAACCCGACCATCATCTACAACGCGGGTACCGGTGGCTCCGTCACGCTCGGCAGCGAGCAGATCGACATCACCGTGAGCCCGATCCCCAGCCCCGTGGGCTCCACTCCCGTCGCGGCGCCTGGGTACCAGTTCAGCCACTGGCAGATTGGCGATGATCCCGACAACCAGACCAAGATCGGCGATCCCTCGCTCTTCATCCCGTCCGTGCCCGATGGGGGTTGGGTCGAGAAGACCGTCTACGCCTTCACCGCGGTCTTCATCGAGCTTCCCGAGATCACCATCAACTACGTGGCGGGTACGGGTGGCACCGTCTCCATCTCCACCGAGAACACGAGGCCTGCCACGGGCACCCCGGCAGGTTCGCTTGCCACCGCCAACCCCGGCTACGCCTTTGATCACTGGGAAGACGCCGATGGCAACGTCGTCATGTACGATGCGACCAACAAGGCGCCTGCGCACCTCGTTCCGCCGCGCAGCGCTGACGGCGTCTTCGTCGCGACCACCTACAAGGCCATCTTCATCGCGTTGCCCATCGACTACACGATTCAGCATTACAAGGTCGATCGGTACGGGAACGTGACCCTCGTCAAGACCGATACCGATTCGGACTATGCGGGCACCATCGTCAACGCCGTGCCCATCGACACGACCACCAATGCGCTGTGGGCTGGCTACACCTACGCACCGGGCCATAGCGGCGAGGTTTCCACCGGCGTCGTCATGGTCGACCCGGCACTCGTCCTCAAGCTCTACTACACCGCCAACTCCGACACGCCCTACGTCGTCTATCGTTACCAGCTCGACGGCAACGGCGTGTTCACCCAGCTCACCGGCGAGAGCTATACTGGCTACACCGATGACCTGGTCAGCACGACGCCCAACGTGCCCGCCGGCTACCAGCTTGTCCCCGATGGCACCGGCGCTTCCGGCACCATGGCCGGCCTGCCGACGACGTTCACCACCAAGCTCTCCGGCATCGTCACCGGTGACGGCAAGCTGGTTCTCGTCCACGTCTTCCAGGCCATCCAGGTTCAGTACGTCGTCAACTACTGGAAGATTCCGGGTTCCGCCCTCGGCCAGAGCGATCCCTTGGCATACAAGGCTCCCGCGGCACCGAGCCAGACCTTCTATGACTTCACGGGTGTGAGGGTCACGGCTGTGGCGCCTTCCATCCCCGGCTACACGTACATCCTGCCGAGCGCCCATCGCGAGATGTATCCCAGCGTCGACACCGGCGTGGTGCTTGGCAATGGCACGCTCGTCCTCAACCTCTACTACGAGGCCGACTACCACACGCTCACGCTCGTTCCCGATACGGGAGCCGGCGCGGGCAACTGGGCACCGGGCTACTCGGCGTTTGGCTCGACGCTGCTGCGCAGCGAGACCGAGACCACGCTGCCCACTACCAACCACCTGCGCAACCCCGGCTACACCTTCATGGGTTGGGCTACCGAAAACGGTGGCGCGGTCGTCCATGCTCCTGGCGCTACCATCGCCATCGGCACCGATGACATCACGCTCTATGCCGTCTGGGTTGCCAACACGGACACGCCCTACACCATCGAGCGCTACCAGCTCAACGCCGATGGCACCATCACCAAGCTGCCCAACCTCACGGGCACGGGTACTACCGGCGAGTCCGTCACGACCGTTCCGGTTGCTCCCGAGGGCTATCAGGTTCCCACCGCCGACTACATCATCGGCCTGTGGGATGGCGATCCCAACTTCAAGATCGACGAGGTTCTCACTGGCATCATTAGCGGTGATGGAAAGCTCAGGCTCGTGCACGTGTTCGTTCCCGTGTCCGGCGACTACGTCGTGAAGATCTTCAAGGTCGACGGCATGGGCAACGCCATCCAGGTCGACGAGTACGGCAACGAGCTTGCCGCCGGCGACGCGCTGCTCGAGGGCTACAAGCATATCGGTGCCGTCGGCTCCAACGTCATCGTCGATGCCACGGGTGCCAGTGCCACCGCCGGCTACATCTACCATGCCTACGCTTCCAACCCGCCTGCCGGTTATAGCTACCTGGGCGATGGCGTGAGCTTCACCGTCAACGGCCAGACCTACCTGACCGTCGCTTCCGGCATGATCGGCAACCAGACCCTCGAGCTCGTCATCTACTTCGAGCCTAATACCTACGAGCTCACCTACGTCACCGGCGATCCCACTGACCCGGATGCGGGCAAGTGGGTTGGCGCGGGCGACTCCTCGCCGGCCACGCAGTTTGGCTACGAGCTCAACCTGCCCAAGAACGAGACGCTCGCCGTCGTCACGCGCACCGGCTACGAGCTGCTGGGCTGGACCACCGTCGAGACGTACTCCGTGCGTGCCGATGGCACCATCGTCACGGCAGGCATCGACGGCCTCGACGTCAAGGAAATCGTGAACGCCCGTGGCCAGGAGGCCCTCGATGTCATCACCTGGCTCGGCACGCTGGCTGCCGGCAACTACTACGCCGCAGGCGACCTCTTCAAGATGCCGGCCCGTGACGTGAACCTCTACGCCGTCTGGACGCCGACGCTCACCAACTACTTCGTCAACCGCTACAGTGTGGCCCGCGATGGTTCGGTTACCCTCATCGATTCGGAGAACCGTCTCGCGCCTACGCATACCATGGCCGAGGCCACCGATGCCGACAAGGTCATCACCGGTCAGTTCTACCGTGCCCCGGGTAGCACGGCTCCCGCCAGCATCGAGTCGGCCCTCGTCACGCCCGATGGCCTTGCCACCATCCAGCTCTACTTCGACGTCACCGCCGACACCGAGTACACGGTCGAGTTCCTGCGCTACACGGGCACCGGCCTCATCGAGCCCATCAACGCCTTCAAGGCCAACGCGACGAGCGTCACCGGCGTAGCCGTCTACGACGAGTCTCTGCCTGCCGATCCGGATGGCGCTGCCACCAACGTGCTGCTGTTCAAGGGTTATGCCAACACGCGTATCTACGTCGACCAGGCTGGCACCGACACGGCGCTCGTCTACTACAACAACTGCCTTGCCAAGATCGCGGCCGACGCCATCACCGGTTATGCCTATAACGCCACCTTCAGTGTCGTCATCGACGGCAAGACGTATACCTCGACGCCGACCGGCATCATCGGTGCGGGCGGCGCACTCAAGCTCACGCTCGTCTTCGATGCGCAGCAAAACGACCTCATCTACGACGTTAACGCCGCCGGCGGCGCGGCCAAGGGCAACGCCGGCTGGGTCATTGCCGACCAGTCGCCCAAGCCCGCGCCGCGCACCGGCACGACGGTGACGCTGCCTGATGCCACCACGCTCTACCGCTTTGGCTATGTCTTTGGCGGATGGAACACCCAGGCCGACGGTCTTGGCACCACGTACGCTCCTGGCGCCAGCTTCGTCACCGGCAACGCAGCCCAGACGCTCTATGCCATGTGGACGCCGGGTGATGCCGATTACTTCATCGACTACTACAAGGTGCGCGGTGACGGCACCATCGAGTTCTACGATTCCACGATCTTCACGGCCACCACCGGCGAAACTGTCACGGTGACCGATGACCAGAGGGAACACAACGTCCCGACGGGCTATCGCTACGTCGCCTCGATCGAGGTCGGCGGCACTCCCTACACGAGCGACACTTCCGGTGTCGTCACGGGCTGGTCTGGCAACAGGGCGGGAGACACCACCGGTGCGCTGCACCTCAAGCTCTACTACGAGCCCACCAACAGCACCGAGTACCGCGTCATCCGCTGGGCTGCCACTGGTGACGGCAAGCTCGTTGCCGTTGACGAGAACGGCAACCTCAACTTCGCCATCGCACTTGAGCCCACCGAGGACGGCAGGCTCGTCCAGCGCGATGCCGATGGCAACCCGGTTGCGTGGCTCAATGCAGACGGCACCCAGTACGTCATCACGACCGTCGAGCATCGTCAGGTGTTCAACGAGGACGGTACCCCCAAGCAGCAGCCCGCCCGCGACGAGAACGGCAACATCATCTACAAGGATGGTCAGATGGTGATGGAGGACGTCTACGAGGACGTGACCATCAACACTGTCCAGTACCGCTACTGGTCCATCGCCGCAAACGGTGCGGTTCTGCCCATTGATGCGGCTGGCGTTATCGACACGACCTTCGGCATCAACTCCATCGATGGCAATGGCTGCATCGTATCTACTGTGGACGGGGTCACCTATCACCTGCCGGCCTTTGCCACGCCGTACTTCATCGTCCATGCCAATGGCAAGGCCGATGCCATGGCCAATGCCGCTGCTACGCCCGAGGAAGTCGCGTCCAGCCCCAACACCAATGCCAACGACAACGTCGCCATTCCCGGTTTCGAGTTCCTGCCCCATGGCAACATGACCCGCCTGGGCGATGCCGCCGAGACCAAGGTCACGACCGTGGCCCAGGGCTCCATTGCCGCCGACAACAGCCTCGTGCTCACGCTCTACTACTACGCGGTTCGCTCGCAGCTCACCTTCGACCCCGGCACGGGTGCCGATGGCAGCACCGTGGGCAGCTGGTATAACGACGTCGACCCGTCTGCCATGTACATGCCCAACGAGACCGTGACGCTTCCCACGGGCACCAACCTGCGTCGTCCCGGCTACACCCTGGCCGGTTGGACCACCGTTGGCTTCTACACGGGCACCGATGCCGGTTCCTTTGCCGAGGGTAGCGACGGCGATAGTCGCGTTGGCGTTGCCGGTGGCCAGACGGCCATCGACCTGCAGACGTGGCTTGCATCGCTGGGCGGCAAGTTCTTCACCACGACCTTCACGATGCCGCGCGGCGCCACCACGCTCTATCCGGTGTGGCTGCCCCGCAACGATACCAAGTACACGGTCGAGTACTGGAAGCATCGTGGCGACGGCACCGTGGTTCTCGACAGCACCGTCGAGTACGTGGGCATGACTGACATGCTTGCCAAGGCGGGTCTGGTCTCCACGGGCATCATCGATGGTGTTCCGGCCGATGACGTGAACCGCTACGGCACCACGTTCTACCAGCTTGCCGACACGGTTACCGATAAGGACGGCAAGGTCTACAACGCCATCGCGTCCCTTAACATCAACGCCGACGGCTCTACGGTCCTCAAGCTCTACTATGAGGCCCAGATGATCGACTACAAGGTCCAGTGGTTCAAGTTCACGGGCAACGAGACCTTCGTGCTCGCCAAGGAGGAGACGCATCAGGGTCTGGTCGATGGTCCGGTCGAGGTAAGCGCCGCCGACCTTGCCGTCACCTTCGATGGCTACCTGCGCAAGGACGACTTCAGCCTCAAGGGCCAGAAGTCTCTCTACAAGACCGACATCGCCTCCGACGGCTCCACGATTCTCAAGATCTTCTACGAGGCGCAGGATGTCACGCTCAACCTCGACCTCGGCAGCTTCGGTGGTTGGTCTGGCCAGGAGCACAATGCCGACAAGTACAAGGCCGATCGCACGGTCAAGCTCTCCACGCTCGTCGAGCGCCCGGGTTACGACTTCGTCGGCTGGGCCTCCATCCCCGACGGCAAGAACACGAAGGGTACCGCATCGATCACGCTCGCCGATGCGCTGCTGGCTGCCCTGGCCGGCGCCGACCCGACCCATGTCGACGCCAACGGCAACCTGCTCTTCAGCTATAACGGCAGCGATATCACGCTCATCCTCGCGAGCGGCGACTGCAACTACACCATCGGCGCTCTCGACGTCACGCTCTACGCGGTCTGGAAGGCGCGTGACGACAGCGTCTACACCGTCGAGCATTACCGTATCACCGGTGACAACACCCTCAAGGAGGTCATCACCGAGACCTTCCATGGCATCACCGATGACCCGGCAACGGCCATCGCCCTCGACGCCGCGGCCAATGGCGCCTTCACCGGCTACGCCTACAAGCCCGGCTTCAGCGCGGCAATTGGGGGACAGACCCTTTCCGAGGTCCTCACCGGCACCGTCCTTGCCGACGGCACTCTCGTCCTGAAGCTCTACTACGAGCCAACGGCCCAGAGCATCACGCTCAACACCGGTGCCGGTAAGTGGAATGACAGCGAGAGCTTCTACAACGCCACCTGGAATGCCGACAAGACGCAGGGCGTCGATAGCACCATCCCCACCGAGAAGACGCTCACCGTGCCGAGCCGCAATTCCGCGACGCGCGACGGCTACACGCTTGCCGGCTGGACGACCATCACGACCTATGACATCGTGAACGGTCAGATCACTGCCGGTAGCCGTTACAACATCGCCGATGCGACGGGCCAGCGCTCGCGCGACATCGTTGCCTGGCTCGAGAGCCTCAACGCCGCGCTTGCCGCCAATCCCGGCGCTGGCGGGTCCGATCCCAATGGTGGCAGGCAGTACTTCGCCTGCGGCACCTCCTTCGTGCTGCCGCCTAACGGCGCCGTGCTCATCGCCGTGTGGCAGGCCAACACCAACACGGTCTACACGGTCGAGCACATCAAGCTTGTGAACGACGGCACGACCATCACCGAGAAGATCGAGCTCACCGAGAACCTCACCGGCATCACCGGCGAGACGGTCACGGGCATCGCGCAGACCTATCCCGGCTACACCTTCGTGGCAAATGGCCAGACCGCCTATCCCGGTCAGTCCTACGTGACCATCGCCCAGGGTGTCATCGCCGGCAACGGCAGCCTCGTGCTCAAGCTCTACTACACGGCCAACACCAACACCACGTACACGGTCGAGCGCTGGATCGCCAGTGCCGACGGCAAGCTGCTCACCAAGGTTGACGTGAAGACCCTGACGGGCACGACCGACACCTCCGTCACGCCCGCCTCCTCCAATCCGCTGGGCTACACGCTCGACAACTCCTTCGTTCCCTCGACGATCTCGGGCACGGGTGACTGGCCCAACGCTGCCATCCCGACCGCCGTTATCGCCGGCGATGGTTCGACGAAGATCATCCAGTTCTACATCCCCATCGACGTGCTCTACACCGTCGAGTTCTATCGCTACACCGGTGATGGCAAGGTCCTGCCCTTCAACGGCTTCGAAGCCGCTGCCGGCAAGGATTACGCCGAGTTCATCGCCGGAAGCAGCGTCCCCGTCTGGATTGACGGCACGAGCACCGGTACCGCCACCAACAGGGTGAAGGGCTGGGGCAAGACCTCCTCGACGCTTTCCGTTGACCGTCCCGCTGGCATCAGCGCGTCGGCCGGCTTCACCTACGCGCACCTCAACCTCTCGGCTGCCGAGAACCCCAACTTCATCGGCTACACCTATGACGAGACCTTCGAGCAGGTCATCAACGGCGTGACCTATAAGACCATCGCCCAGGGCACCATCCTTGCCGACGGTACCCTGCTCCTCAAGCTCTTCTACGTGGCCGATACGCTCAACCTCGTCTACAACACCGGTAGCGAGGCCACGACGGTCACCTTCCAGAAGAACCACAGCTCCGAGTCCACGTTCACGCTGCCGATTGAGGCCACCGAGGGCCCGATCGTGGAGCGCGACGGCTACACGCTCGTTGGCTGGACCGTGGCAAGTCACTACACGGGTACCGATGCCGCCAGCTTCGCCCTCGTGGGTGCCGACGCCCCTGGTGCCAAGGCCATCAGCGACGCCAAGGGCTACGAGGCCCAGCGTCTCGCCGCCTGGCTTGGCACGTTGGGGACAGACCCTGATTTTGCGGCGCATTGGGGACAGACCCTCAATGCCGACATCGCCAACCACATGGGCAAGACCTTCTACGGCCAGGGCGCGTCCTTCAAGATCGGCGTTCTGTCGATGACGTTGTACGCCGTCTGGACTCCCACGGGCTCCACCACGTATACGGCCGACATCTACAAGGTCAAGGGCGATGGCACCATGGAGCTCGTCGGCACCAAGACCTACAACAACGGCGTGGCCGACGAGGACACCGACACGCTCGCACAGCGCCCGGCCCAGAGCGGCACGAGCGGCGAGACCTACGACGGCTCGCTCACCACCGAGTTCGGCCTTGCCGGCTATCGTTGGGTCGTTTCCACCGAGGAGGCCCTGAGCTTCGGCGGCATGCCCACCAACACAATCGCGCACGCCATCGTCAACGCGGACGGCACCACCAAGCTTGTGTTCATCTTCAGGGCCGTCGAGGTCGACTACGGCGTGAATCGCTACCGTGTCGACGGTGACGGCAACATCATCCTCGTCGATGCAAGCGGTAACGACGTCAAGGTTGGCGATCAGCTCGTCATCATCAACGGCAGCAACCTGACGCCGGAGCAGATCGCCGCGGCCGAGGCTGCCGCGCGCATCCCGTACAAGGGCCTCACCGATGCCAACGTCAATGTCACCGCATCCGAGAGCGACATGGACGGCCACACGGGTCAGTACTTCAAGAACGGCTGGTACTACACCATCGACAATGTCGATAACGTGTACCCGACCACCGCGCTCGATGGCTCCACGATCTTCGCCTACACCTATGACGGCACCTATGCCGGCACCATCACCACCGGCGTCATCTCCGGCAATGGTAGCCTCGTGCTCAAGCTCTTCTACACGCCGGGCAACTTCACGCTCGCGCTCGAGCCCTCGCAGGGCACCTGGTCCGACACCCTCTTCAACAACGCCCAGACGCAGGAGGGTACGCTCGCCAGCAAGACTGACACCTGGTATCGCCACTTTGGCGCCGACGCCACGATCACGCTTCCCAAGCCCAACGAGCTGACGCGTGAGGGCTACAAGCTCGTGGGTTGGATGGTCGGCAATGATGTCGAGCATGCGATGATGTACTCGGATACGGTTACCGAGCTCACCTACACCATGCCCATCGGCGAGGTCGTTCTCAGGCCGCTCTGGCAGGGCCTCGAGACCGCCTACGTCGTCTATCACGTGAAGGTGCGCGGCGACGGCACACTCGAGTACTACATCGGTTCCACCAAGGTTGCCGATGGCGTGGGCGAGATCGTCCGCGGCACGACGGGCCTGACCGCCCAGATTACCGCCAATAGCTATGTTGGCTACGAGGCCATCGCCGACCTGCAGTCCTACACCTACACCGCCGCCGATGGCACGACCAAGACGGTCACGACGGCCGCCAACGTGCTCATCGAGTGGGGCGGCGCCTTCGACGGCACCAACAAGGGCAAGACGGCCATCTACATCTACTACAAGCCGCTCGTCGTGAAGTACACGGTCGAGCACTGGGCCATTTCCGGCGACGGCACGCTCTACGCGATCGACGCGAGCGGCAATCTCGTCCGCGGCGCCGATGGCGTGCTCGTGAGCAGCCCGACCGGCATCCGTGTCGAGTACACCGACGGCACGGTGCTCTCCGACTCGCACATCTACGTCATGGGGTCTGTCCCCGCCGACGCGGTCGTGGGTACGTACACGACCTACAACCCCTGGACCATCGCGGGTTACGAGTACGCGCTGGGCAGCATCTCCGCCATCAACGGCAAGGGCCCGTGGACGGACGGCATGCTTGCCAGCGGCATTTACGTCGCACCTGATGGCTCGCTCGTCCTCAAGCTCTACTACGTCGCCAAGAACCTGACCCTTACCTACGATCCGGGTTCCCACGGCACCATCTCCGCTGGTGGCAATGGGGGGACAGACCCCGGAATTTCAGCCGACGTTACGCATCGTGCCGATCATACGTTCAAGCTGCCTGCGGCCGCCGATGGCGAGAAGCTCACCGTGAGCCGACCGGGCTACGTGCTCAAGGGTTGGACGACCATCGCCAGCTACGGCGTTGATGCTGACGGCAACATCGTCTCGGCGGATGATCCCACGGCTGTCACGGTCAAGAGCATCGCCGATGCCCTGGGCGCCGAGGCCGAAGCCGTCATCGCCTGGCTTGGCACGTTGGGGACAGACCCCTCCGGACGTCCGCTCTACTATCTCAACGGCGCGACCTACCTCATGCCCGTTACCGACAAGACGCTCTACGCGGTCTGGACGCCGCGCAGCGACATCGTCTACTACGTCGAGCACTGGCTCATCACCGGTGATGGCACCTTCTCGCCGCTCAATCCCGATGGCACCGTGCGTCGCGATAGCAACGGTGCCCTCATCACCGGCACGCCCAACACGAGCGCCGACGCCTCCGATACCACCAACGCCGCCTGGCGCGTCACCTACAACAACGGCAAGTCCGACGTCGTCTTCGACCTCGACACCATCGGCGGCTACATGCGCACCATTGCCGGCTACACCTACCTGCTCAACAACGCGAGCTTCACGATCGAGGGCGCCACGGGCACGACCTACGCCGTGAAGACCATCAGCGCTGACGGCAAGACGGTCTTCTACCTGTTCTACCGCGCCAACGAGAACACCATTCGCTTCGAGACCGGCTCGCTCGGCACCATCACCGGCGGCACGCTCGACGCGACCGAGAACACCAACTTCATCACGCAGAAGCACTACACCGACGACAGCTTCGACCTGTCGACCGTTCCCGCGCCCACGCGCCCGGGCTACGACTTCCTCGGCTGGACCATCGCCGACAAGAAGGGGACAGACCCCGTAAATGACGCGATGGGTTACACGGCCCAGCAGATCGTCACCTGGCTCGAGGGCCAGAATACCGGTAAGGGTACCTACCTCAAGCTCTTCTTCAAGAATGGCACCAACTTCATCTACCTCACGCCGACCGGCGACATCACCCTGCGCGCCGTGTGGACACCCAAACTCATCGACTACACGGTCAACCGCTGGAAGCTCACCGGTCATGGTGACAGGGTCGAGCTCGATACGGTGACCTACCAGGGTTACGCCGACACCGAGGTGCGCTTCGACGCCGCCAAGACCGAGTACAAGGACGGCATCACCTATCTCAACATCGCCATTCCCGAGGGCTACCGCTTCCTGAATGCCGGCGCGAGCGAGACCTACATCGGCACCAGCAACATTGCCCAGACGGTTTCGACCAGCGCGTACGGCAACATCAGCCCCGATGGCACGGCGAGGTTCACGCTCTGGTACCTCCCGAAGAGCTTCGACCTCAAGCTTGACCTCGGCAACATGGGCACCTGGATCAACACGAGCGGCACCAACAGCGGCAGCGTCAAGACCATCAGCTATGACACCGAGTCGCAGCACGTGATGTTCGGTTATCTGGCCGCGAGCCGACCGGGCTACACGCTCATGGGCTGGTCGACCAACCCGGACACGGCGACTGCCAAGGGCCAGGCCTCGCAGGACTTCTGGGACCTGCTCATCGGTCCCAATGCCGACAAGAGCTGGATCCTCGTCACGAGGCTCATCAGGGCCGACAAGACGGGCACCTCGCTTTCGGGTTACACCTACGCTTACGTCGAGAACACCTTCGAAGACCTCCTCAAGATCTTCACGATGGGAAGTAGGGGACAGACCCTTTACGCCATCTGGCGCGCCAACGACGACACGGTCTACTACGTCGATCACGTGCGCTGGGAGGGCAACACCACCGCCAAGACAACCATCACCGAGACCTTCCGCGGCATGACCGACAAGGAGTACACGGCCGCGCCGTTCAACACGACGGCGGGTGACGCGCGCTATAACGGCGACTTCACCGGTTACGGCTACGATGGCACGACGCCGAAGCCCAGCACCGCCACGAAGGCCATCGCGCCTGACGGCACCATGCGCATCACGCTTAACTACTTCGCGCAGAAGCTCCAGCTGCAGCTCGAGACGAGCGGTGGCACGTGGAACTCCGGCTTCACCTGGAACCCCGAGCATCTCACCGAGTCGAGCTTCGACCTGCCGACCAACGCCAACATCAGCCGCCCGGGCTACACGCTCGTGGGCTGGTCGACCACCAATCCCGATGCCGGTCTGGGTGACCACATCAAGGGCCTCGCCTCGCAGGTGAAGGCTGGCCAGCTGGCCGCCATCACCGGCAACGACACGGCCAATGGTGGCGCCAACTGGATCACCGTCGCCACGACCGCCGACGGCAAGACCTACGTCTTCGTCACCCCGGGCTACAAGATGCCAACAAGGGGACAGACCCTCTATGCCGTCTGGTATGCGAATAACAACACGAAGTACACGGTCGAGCGCTGGGCCGTCTCCGGCGATGGCACCCGTTACGCCCTCAAGGCCGACGGCACGCTCGAGCGCGACGCCAACGGCATGCTCGTCAGCAGCGCGACCGCCGATGCCGCCCATCGCATCGAGTATATCGGCACGACCGACGAGTTCGCTTTTGCCGATAGCGCCCTGGCAGGCTTCGACGCCAGCATCGCGTATCATCACGCCGATCAGAACCTCAGCATCACCGGCTACACCTACACGGGCGAGGGCAACTTCGTCACCGCGAAGAACGGCCAGACCACGTTCAAGACCATCGCCACGCTCCAGATTGCCGGCGACGGCTCCACCAAGCTCGTGCTCTACTTCGCGCCCAAGCAGTACACCATCACGTACTACATCGGCGACGCGAGCATCCCCAACCTGAGCGCCACGCCCGCGCAGGTCAAGCTCTACGCCGACCAGAGCTACACGCTGCCCACCACGGAGGTCACGCGTAGCGGCTACACGCTCAAGGGCTGGACGAACAGCCAGTACGTGACCAGCGTCGATGCCGCCACGATCATCTCGAACCTCAAGGGCATCAAGTCGCAGAACGCCTTCACGAGCGTCAGTGCCGACACGACCCGCAACGCCATCACCGGCAAGGTCTTCACCGCCGTGGTAAGTGGGGGACAGACCCTCTATTACATGCCGACGGGTGATGTGACGCTGTATGCCACCTGGCGCGCCAATGACAACACCGAGTACCTCGTCGAGCGCTGGGTCGTTTCCGGCGATGGCACGCGCTACGCGGTTACCTCCGACGGCAAGCTCGTGCGCGATGCCAACGGCAGGCTCGTGACGAGCGCGACCGCCGACGCGGGTCATGTCGTGAAGCACGTCGGCATTACCGACGAGGAGGCCTGGGCCGATGCCGCCGAGGCCGGCGTCTCCTACCGCAACGATGACTCCGCGCTCAGCTTCGCCGGCTACGCCTTTGCCGCCGACGGCACCGCCATCGACGCCAAGAACGGCGTCACGAGCTTCGTGACCGATGCCCGCGCCATCATCACCGGCGACGGCAAGACGGTGCTCGTGCTGTACTTCAAGCCGCTGCTCAACACCATCACCTTCAACTTCGGTAGTGGTGTGAGTACGGGTGCTCCCGCGACGATGCAGGTCTACACCGACCAGACCGTCGAGCTGTCCTCCGCCGCCGATCGCACGGGCTATGACCTGGCCGGCTGGTCCAATGTCCCGACTTACAACGTGAAGGTCGATGGCGCTGCCACGGCCACCACCGTCAACGTCGGCACCTCCACGGGCCTCGCCTCGCAGGCAGCGGCTGACGCGGCCAAGGCCAACACCAAGCGCACCTCCGACAAGGGCGCCGCATTCACCGCGGTGGTAATAGGGGGACAGACCCTCTATCTCGCCCCGACCGATGCGAGCATCACGCTCTACGCCACCTGGCGTGCCAAGTCCGATACCGTCTTCTACGTCGATCGCTACAAGATCACCGGCGACGGCGTCCTCGTGCCGATCGACAAAAACGGCAACGACCTCGCCGCTGTCGATCCGCTGCGCTTCACCGGCGTCACCGACGAGCTCGCGACTGCCGGTGCCACGGCCGGTCCCAAGCCCTGGAACACCAACGCCTACGGTGCTCTGGCCGGCTACTACACCATCGCCAACGGCAAGAGCGACAGCGTTCCCAAGAAGGACGGCTCCGGCGTGACCGGCGCAACGGTCAAGAGCGAGTGGCGCATCGCGGGCGACGGCAGCATGCACCTCGTCGTCTACTACTTCCCGCTCAAGGATCGCGTGCTCGACCTCAACGTCGGCGACGGCACCTGGGAGCCGGGCAAGGAGTCGCAGTACTCCGGCAAGCAGCACTCCACCGAGTCCAGCTTCACGCTGCCCACCAACGCCGACGTGAAGCGTCCGGGCTACACGCTCGTGGGCTGGGCCATCGACAAGAACGGCCTCATGGCCGCCGGCAAGGACACCGCCAAGGGCGCGGCCTCGCAGGACTCGTGCCGCACGCTGGCTAAAGGCAAGACCGGCTACATCGCCAATGGCGGTGCCGAGTGGACTGCCGTGATTTCCGGCTACGACCCGGCGACCTTCACGTTCACCTTCATCGACGCCGATAAGGTCATCTACATCATGCCCACCAACGCCAAGGTCATGCTGCGCGCGGTGTGGCGCGCCAACGACAACACGCCGTACTACGTGACGCGTTGGGGTGTCGACGGCGATGGCGACTTCTTCCCGTTCAAGCAGGATGGCACCGTCGACATGGTTGGCGATGCGACGATTAACCACAAGGATGACCCACAGTGGATTCGCGACAACTACGTTGTCCACTACGGCATCACCGACGAGGTTGCCTGGGCCGATCTCGACGTCTCCGGCGTCAGCTACCGCAACGGCGACAACATCGAGATTCCCGGCTACCGTTACCTCGTTCCGGGCGATCCGGCGTTCGACTCCATCGGCGGCGGCGTCGACACGGTTGCCCGCGCGGTCATCACGGCTGACGGCAAGATGCTCCTCACGCTGTACTACAACTCCAAGGACAATATCGAATATCAGGTCTACCACGTACGCGTCACAGGTGACGGCACGGTGAAGAACCTCATCTACCAGGAGTTCATGCGCAAGAACAATGCTGAGGTGGTCGCCGATAATCTCGACAGGAACGGTCTCAACGATAGTCGCTTCGAGGGCTATGAGTACACGGAGGAAATCGTCATCAACGGCGTGTCCTACACCTCGCACATCAAGGGCAACGTCCACGAGGGCCTCATCCTCTACCGTTACTACAAGGCCATCTACGACGAGGGCGAAGACGGCATCAAGCTCATCCTGAACCCCGGTGCAGGTACCTGGGTCTCCACCGGCGAGTCCACGCCGACCATGATCGACGGCTCTGGCGAGTGGTCGCGTGATCCGTACGCGACCGAGACCACGATTCGTCTGCCGGGCGCCGACCAGCTTTACCGTCCCGGCTACGAGTTCGTCGGCTGGTCCGACCTGCCCGACGGCTCGGTCATCAAGGGCAGCGCGTCGTGGCCCATTGCCGACCATCTCGCGAGTGTCGATCCGAACACCGGCCAGTACACCGATGTGCTGCGCGCCTTCCTCATGAGCCTGTACGGCGAGCGTGCGGATAGCGCCGAGAACAGGGCGATTGAGGTCGATGGCGACAATCCGACCTACAAGTACCTCGACCACATCTTCGTCCTGCCCGACGGTTCCTTCATCATCCCGACGCGCTCCATGACGCTGCATGCGATCTGGCGTGCGCGTAACGACACGAAGTACACGGTCAGCCACTGGTGGGTCGACCAGTACGGCGTGGCGCACGAGATCGAGGACAGCAGGCTGGACCTCGTGGGCATCACCGACGAGAACGTGTACTCGACCAAGCTCGAGGACGGTCACGAGGCTATCGATGGCTACACCTACGTGAAGGAATACCAGGGTGCGATCGTGCTCGTGCGAGACAAGGACGGCAATGCCGTTCAGGATACGGACGAGAACGGCAACCTGCTGTTCGATGCCGATGGCCTGCCCATCTTCAAGTATGTGTATCAGCCCGCCATCGATATTCTTGGCACGCTGCTTGCCCGCGGCATCGAGTCCGATAACCTCGCTGGTGATGGCAGCACGCACCTGCGCTTCTACTACGTCGCCAACAACAATACGAGGTACTACGTCGAGCGCTGGGTGATCACCGGTGACGGGACGCTCGTGCCGCTCAAGGCCGATGGAACGGTGCCGCACGATGCGGACGGCAACCTCCTTGTCTATGACGAGAAGTGGGCCGAGAGCCAGCGTCTTGTCTACGTCGGCTTTACCGGCGAGATTGCGTGGGCGGACGGCGTCGATGCGAGCGTGACCTATCGTCATCTCGACAACATCCCGGTCCTTGGCTACACCTACCTGCCCCACGGCCAAAGCGTGACAATTGGGGGACGGACCTTTACGACCCAGGCGCGCGCGGTGATTGCCGGCGATGGCTCGACGGTTCTGGTTCTCTACTATGTCTTCGACGAGGCGACCCTCACCATCGATCCCTCCAATGGCCTCTGGATTAGCCCCGGTGGCAAGGAGGGGACAGACCCCGATGCGCCGCGCAAGACGCTCGAAGAGCTCATCGCCGAGCAGATCGCCGCTGCTACCAAGGCGCTTTACGCCGCTGGCGGTAACGTCGACCTCAACGATCCGCGTCGCCTCCCCATCACGGTGAAGTACGGCACTGACGCGCAGATCATGCTTCCGACCGCCGATCAGCTCCTGCGCAACGGCTATATCCTCATCGGCTTCGTGGACGGCAACGGCAGGCAGTATGCACCGGGCTACATCTTCACGATGCCCGGATCCAGCATCAGGCTTATGGCCCTGTGGGCGCCCATCACCTACATCATCAGCTTCGATAAGAACGATGATGTCGCGACCGGTACTGCGTCCGACCAGCGTTATGAGTACGCTTCGCCTGGTACGCGCCTCGACGACGTGGCATTCGAGCGCCGCAATGCCAAGCTGCTGGGCTGGGCCTTCTCGCCGGATGCGGTCGTTCCCGACTTCACCGCCGGCCAGCTTATGGAGGCCTTGCTCGAGACTGGCGTGCTCGGTCTTGTGAGGGGAGGCACCATCGACGATCCTACGGCGGCGATGTACCTGCTCGCAGCGATGGTCGGCAACGGCAACAACGCCATCAAGCTGTATGCGATCTGGGATATCGAGCGTCACGTGGCCGGCCTCGAGGGATTCGAGCCCGAGGTTGACGATTTCGGCCACTTTGTCACCGAAGGCGAGTACCCAGGCGGCAAAATCACGATTGATTCGGACGGCATTGAACCTGGCTTCACGCTTTCGCCCGACGACGTGCTGATTGAGCTCAATCCTGATTACTACATCAAGGGTTGGAACGTGACACGCGATGGTGTAACCACCTACATTGAGGGTGCCAATGCGATCTTCTCGGTGATGATGGATAGTGACGTGGTCTTTGCGCCGGTCTTCGGTAACTATGCTGAGGAAGAGGCCGAGGAGAGAGCGCGTTATCAGGCGCAGCTTGCCGCATATGGCGTGCCCAGGACCGGCGATGATGCTGCATCTGGTATGGCCCTCGAAGCCGCGATTGCCCTGCTCTCGCTTCTTATGCTGGCATTACTGTTCGCCCGTCGCCGCAAGTCCGCGAACGAGAAGTGAGCCGCGTTCTGGCAACTAGGGGACAGACCCTCGGTTACCAAGGCGTCTGACAACCTGCAGGTGGCAACTAGGGGACAGACCCTCGGTTGCCACGCATTCTTCCCCAGTCTGTGCCGCCATCAAGCGATGCTATAATTGCCTGAACAGATTGACCTTCGAAAGGTACCAAACGCATGAATAACGAACCAATGTACAACGCGTTCATCAAGAATCGCGAGCAAGCAGGCAATCAGTCGTCAAAGTCCAACAGCAAACGCAAGAATGACCGCGTTAAACCAGACGATCTTCCCGATTTCGTTTTTGATGTCGATGATCCGAGCGAAAGTGACGCAAGCAGCTTTGCCCAGGGTCCGGTGGTCGGCGTTGATAGAACGCTGGGAAACTATTCGGATCTTTTCAGACACGAGGCCGAGGATGACACTCTCGACGACTGTGACGATGCTCTCACCAGTGAGCCGTTTGAGTTCGAAGATGGATGTGTGAGCTTGCCCCATCCAGACGTTTTCAATTCGTATCCTCCCGAGGTTCAGCGCAAGATCATGGAGTGGACCGATCGTGACATTCGTGCCCGCCGTGATGACGAATCGCGCCGTCAGGATGCGATTTTGCGTGCCAATATTGCACGAGACAAGACGAGGATGGCTGTTCCGGTCGTCATCATTATCATGTCTATCCTCTGTGCAGCGATTACGGGTTTGTATACGAAGAATGCGCTTTTTGTGATTGCATTTCTCATTGTCGCTCTCGTGGTCATCATCGCGCTTTTTGTGAGTCGCTACGAGCAGAGCAGACGCGGGCATTCTTATTCGCAGTATCCGAAGATGTAGAAGGATTACCGTTGGTTACGATTTAGAAGCCCCGGTCAGGGGCTTCTTTTTTATGGTGTTCCAGTCGAAGGACTGACAGCTTACTCACTGGTCGGCCCATCAGGGGTCTGTCCCCATCTCGTCATTCGTAGATTGCCGCCAACTAAGGCAACTGAGGGTCTGTCCCCATCCTTCCACCATCTCCTGACCGATTCTTCTCGGAAATCACTCCGGTTTTGCTCTCCTTAAAGTCCGAAATCGTTCAGATTCTCGGGGTGGTTTGCTCGGATACACATGATCTATCGTTCTCGCTGTGGATAAGATCGACTGGAAAGGAGGTGAAGCATGCCACGGCGACCGCGCAAACATTCATCAACCGGGTATTACCACATCACAAATCGTGGCGTTGGCAGGGCGTGCGTTTTCAATGAGAGTCACGACCATGCGTTTTTCTTGGAGTGCTTGCGGCTTGCCCAGCAAATCTGCAGCTTTAAGGTTCTCGCATATTGTGTGATGACCACGCATTTTCACATCGTTATCAAGTGCAGTGGCCCTATTCCGCCCTCTCTTTTTCAGAGTGTCGGTGCGCGTTTCTCGGCTTATTATCACAAACGGCATAAATGCGCTGGCCAGATATTCCAGGGTCGTTTTCACAGCGAGGCAATTGAGACAGAGGCGCATCTTTTATCGGCGATTCGATACGTCTGGAGAAACCCCGTCAAAGCTCGACTCTGTGTTCGTTTAGCTGATTATCCGTGGAGCAGCTACAACTACCTGGGGAAATCGGACGAACTTGTGGACAATGAGCTTCTGTGCAGTTTCATGAGCGCGGACGAATGGCGCGATTTCGCCCAACAAGAGGCAAGCGTCCGTCATCTCGAGCCGTTCCCCAAGCGCTTGTCAGATGAAGCCGCGCGAAAAATAATTCGCCGAAAGTGCGATCATCTCACTGGTGTTTCGGCGGATATGCTCAAAGTTCAAAAGTGCCCCTTTGCACTTGCAGCCTGTCTTGATGAGGGGATGACCATAACGCAGCTCGCCAGGATCCTAAGAATTGCCTCAACGACCATGCACCGTGCATTCAGGAAGTGGGGCGCTCAGCCCCCGCCCCTTTGCACCGTTGAAGCGGCAACCAGCCCGTGAGCGACCAAGTTCGGGATTGTTCGTCCAGCCTTCTGGAAGATTTGGTACCCTGTCGAATAAACATAGTGATTCACCTTTCGAGAGGATAATCAAATGAGCCAGGATATGATAAGCGTTGATGAGGCGCGCCAAAGGGCGATTGAGCTCGCGGGTAACGCTCGTTTTAGAATGCCGGTCGAAGAGGTCGATCTGTTTGCCGCTGTTGGGCGAGTCGCCGCCGCTGATCTCACAAGCGATATCGACGTTGCGCCTTTCGATAATACGGCAATGGACGGATTTGCCGTAGTCGCGTCGTCTCTCAAGGATGCGAGCGAAGAAGCCCCTGTCGATCTTGAGATTGTGGACTGGGTCGGTGCAGGCGTTGTGAGCGAGGTCGTTCTCAAGCCCGGAGAGGCAATTCGCATCATGACGGGTGGCATTATGCCGCAGGGTGCCGATGCGGTGGTCAAGATTGAGGACACGACCTTCACCGGTGACGGTGGAGTGGGCGAGCGCGTACGCATATTCGCTCCTGTAACCAAGACGAATGTGCGCAAAGCGGGCGAGGAGGCCAAGGCGGGCGATGTCGTTGTCCGCAAGGGCGAGGTGATTCGTGCCGCAACCGTAGGCCTGCTCGCGAGTACCGGAAACACGGTCGTTCCCGTACACGCTCGCCCCAAGGTTGGCGTTATCAGCATCGGCACAGAACTTGTCGCTCCTTCGGTAAAGCCCGAGCCAGGCAAGATTCGCGATGCGAACGCATACGTATTGGGCGCATATGCGCTCGAGCTTGGCTGCGAGGTGAATCTGTATCCGATTGTCAGGGATGACGAGGCTGCCATCCGCGCCTTGTTCGAGCAAGCAATCGATGAATGCGATTTTGTCGTTTCGAGCGGTGGCGCGAGCAACGGCGATTTTGACTACGCCATCGAAACCGTTCGCGATCTGGGGGAGGTTGTTTTTGATTGCGTGAGCTTGCGACCGGGTAAAGCGCAGGCATTTGGTTGTGTAGGCGATACGCTTGTCGAAGTTCTCTCGGGCAATCCCGCAGCTGCCGCAGTTGGTTTTCAGCTTTTCGGTCGGCCGGCACTACGCGCCATGCAAGGCTACGCAGAGCTCGATCGTCCCGTTAGCGACGCCATTCTTGCGCAACCGACGCGCAAGAAGGAAGCTCGCGCTTTCTACCAGCGCGGTCATCTTGAGGTTGGAGAGAATGGCGAGTTGCTTGCATGTCAGGAAGAGAAGCAGTCATCTGCCCTCTTGTCGGAAATGAATCGCAGCACCGTACTCATAGAGCTCCCGCAAGGTACGGGGACATTCGAGGTTGGAACACCCGTCAAGTGCCTTCACCTGGACATAGATGAAGGCGTAGTCATCTAGTTTCGTGTGGGACACGCTAGCAAAGCCGCTTCTATCGCGAAGCGGCTTTCTTTTGCGTATAGATGGCAATTGGGGGACAGACCCTGCTGTACCGGACCCTGCTGTACCGACCCTGCTGTACCGACCCTGCCATATCGGCCCCCGCACGTAAGCGGAAAAGAGGGGACGGACCCTCTCGCACGGACCCTCACACAAGCTCTCCCAGGTATAATCGTTTCGCCAGCATCATTATGAGGAGCCAGATGCCCGCCCAAACTCCTGATGAAAAATACAGCGTCCTACTTGACCATTTGCAATCATTCGAGAGTGTTGCGGTCGCGTTTTCCGGTGGTGTGGATTCTTCTCTGCTCCTGCACGCCGCACGCGAAGCGCTCGGCGAAAGGGCAATCGCAATTACGGCTCAATCGCGTCTTTTTCCGCAACGAGAGCTCGACGAGGCTTCTGCATTTTGCAGGGACCGAAGTATCTTGCAGCTAGTCGTCAACACAAATGAGCTTGAGGATGATGCGTTCCGGCAGAATCCGTCCAATCGCTGCTATCTCTGCAAGACGGGCCTGCTGCGCGCCGTCGTTCAAATGGCAAATGCGCATGGAATCGAAGCGGTTGTCGAGGGATCAAATATCGACGATGGGGATGATTATCGTCCGGGAGTTCGGGCAATAGCCGAGCAGGGGGTGTTAAGTCCTTTGAAGGAGGCTGGCTTCTCGAAGGATGAGATACGCGCTCTTTCACGCGAGAAGGGTCTCCCTACCTGGAACAAGCAGTCATTCGCATGTCTTGCCTCGCGCTTTGCATTTGGGGACTTCATTAGTGATGAGCGGCTGGCCGCAGTTGATGAGGCGGAGCAATGTCTGCTTGATAGGGGGTTTCGGCAGGTTCGTGTGCGTTTTCACGGGGAGATTGCACGTGTCGAGGTGCTACCAAGTGATTTAGCGCGTCTTGTCGAGTCGGATGTTCGTGAGGATGTAAGCCAAAGACTCAAAGCGCTAGGGTTTAAGCACGTGACACTTGACCTCGATGGATATAGGACAGGCAGCATGAATGCGATGATCGAATGACGAAAAGGGGACGGACCCTCGATTTCCGGTTCTCGACTTCCCTCATTGCCACTCCTTGCTGGGGCTCTTCTCGCCGTTCTCGCCATTGGCTGTCGTCCCTCATTGTCAATGCCCTATACTTGCTATCACAACCACTACAGCACATAAGGAGAATTCATGAGCGAATCACGCGCCGGATGGTATCCGGATCCTTCGGGCGATCAATCAAGACTTCGGTATTGGGATGGAAGCCAGTGGACCAACGATTATGCTGACAGCCCCGCAAGCTCCCAAGCATCGGCCGGACAAGATCCCTCGCCCTCTGAGGAGATAGCGTATCAAGCGCAGATTGTTGACAATTGCCAGGTCACGCATGACATGTCATCACAGGATTCCACATTGCGGCTCATCGCTTTCGTCTTCTGCATCATCTCAACTGTGACAGCCGGATGGATGCTTATCCCTCTTGCCTGGATGATTCCCATGACCGTGTGCGCTTGGGGAATCTACAAGGGCAAAAGGCCAAACACCGTGGCATTTGGCGTATGCACGTTGATTTTTGTGAGCCTTGTGGGAGGCATTTTGCTGCTCGTCTCCAAGAAGGACGCCTAATTCGTATTGACGCAAAAAGAAATGAGGAGAAGGGGACGGGAAGAAGGGGACAGATCCTCGATTTTCAGGATCCTCGTCTTCCTGCCCCCTCTTCCAGTGTCCGTAATCCCGCTGCGTAACAAAATGGGGACAGACCCCGCATTCCCCGCACACTCTATTCAGTTCGGCATATAGTGTGTGCGTACGCCATATTATGGCCAATAACTCCCGCGCACAGCACCGCACGGGATAGGAACGGAAGTGGGTTTACCTCATGAAGATCAGCAAGATCAAGAAAGCCGATGGCAAGACCATTCTCGAGGTCACAGCAAGTGCCGATGACGTCAACAAGGCGTTTGCTCTCGCGGAGCTCGACTTTGCCAACTCCATGGGGATAAACCCCACGCCAGACAAAACCCTCGCGCAAATTGCCGAGGAAAAGATGGGCATCAAGAATCTCGATTCCATTATCGAGGCCAATGCCGTTGAGGCGCTTGCGCCTTTCGCAATTGACCAAAGCGGCATCTCCCCCGCATTTCCCCCCCATCCTACGCCGAGCACAGCTCTCAAGCGTAACCAGGAATTCTCCTTCACCATGGAGGTGACCCCTAAGCCCGACTACGAGCTTACCTCCTACGATCCCATCGAGATCACCCTTCCCGAATTCACCATCAACGAGGCCGAGGTTGACGCGCAGATTCAGCAGCTCGCCGAGCGCAACACCACGTACACCACCGCGGACCCCAAGCCGCTTGAGAAAGGCGACGCATGTCTCGTGGCGATAAAGTGCTACGAAGACGGCAAAGAGCTCACCGGCCTTACCACCGATGGGCGCACGTACGTTGCGGGCGAAGGCTACATGCCTGCCGATTTCGACGCGCACATCTTTGGCATGGAGCCGGGCGAAACGCGCAAGTTCGTCTTCGAGGGCCCGAGCGTCGATGAGAATTACAACGAGTTCACGCAAAAGTTTGATTGCGAAGTCACACTCAAGGAAATCCAGAAGCCTGTTGTTCCCACCATCGACGATGCGTGGCTCAGCACGAATCTCCCCATGTACAAGAGTCTGGACGATTTGCGCACCGAGATTCGCGGCAACATCGAGCGCCGTGATCGCGAGCAGTACGAAGCGTATAAACGTCAAGTGGCCGCCAGCGTGCTGGGCGAGCGTTTCGAAGGCAAGATCGCCGACGAGGTATACGAAAGCGCACGTGACAACCTCATGAGGAACATCCGCATTGGCTTGCAGCAGCAGGGCATGTCCTGGGAGGATTACGTGAGCCAAAACGGCGGCGAACAGCAGATAAACATGATGCTCATGCTACAAACGCGCGAGATGGTCGTTCAGGGATACGCGCTTGATGCGGTCTTCCGCCATGAGAACCTTGGATTGTCCGAGGATGATATCGACGAGGCGTGCCACATGATGGCACCCAACGCCAACCCCAAGCAGGTTCGGCAGCAGATAGAAAACGAGGGAAAGAACTTCGTCTTGCGCGAGTCCGCCGAGCGCCTCAAGGCGAACAAGTGGGTTGCCGATCACGCAAAAGTCACTATTCAGGAGGCACCGCAGGCATAGCTCAACTGCGATATCTAGTCTGACTTGACGCCGAGGGAATGTTTCCTCGGCGTTTTCTTTTGCCGTAGATGGCAAGAAGGGGACAGACCCTCCTTTGTCAGCGAAATGGCAAGAAGGGGACAGACCCTCTTTTGGCTGACCCCCAATTGGCTGCGGTGCTATCGCGCATGCAAAAAGGCACCGAAGAGACCAATGGGCAGGGGAGGTCGTCTTCGGTGCCTTCGTGCTCGGCAGAGGACTGAAAGGGGGATGGAGGGTCTAATCCTCAAGCTCGAGGAGCTTGACCCAGTACACAATGTCCTTGCCAGCGAGGGGGTGATTGAAGTCGATGGTAGCGACTTGGTTCTCAACGCTCACCACCTTGGCCGGAATCGGCTCGATATTGCGCGGGGAAGTCCACCCAATATACTCGCCGACAGGCAGGTTCTCGCCGTTGGGAACCTTGTAGGTGGGGAAGTGCTGCACGGCGCTCTCGTCGTACTCGCCATAAGCGTCAGCCGCCGCGAGCTCGACGGTGCGCTCTTCGCCCGGTTCCATCTCGAGCAAGGCGTCCTCAAGGGCTTTCATGACCTGCCGCCTGCCGAGGATTATCTCGTGGGGAGTGCCTTCGCAATCGTCGAAGACCTCGCCATTGGGAAAACTGCCCCGATACAGAAAACGCGCAGTCTGTCCTTTGTGTGCCATGCCAGTCCTTTCGTCATGTGGGAGGTGCCGAAAGCGCCCCCGCTGCTCACCCGAGCTGGCCGATTAATGCCAACGCTGAGAGGTGAGGAAAAATCCCTCGACGGGCTTGATCTCGCTATCGTCATCAACAAGATCAGCAGCGAGCTCTTCGGCGTTGTTGCAGATCGCGCTCACGGGAGCCTCGATCTCGTCGACCTCTACAGTCTCTTCGGTAATCTTCTCGTCAGCCATGGTTTCCTCTCCTCTTCGTCGAATGCAAGGTTGCCAGACCTCGGCGGTTACGCCCTCATAACCCATGCGAGGGCAACTCGTATGAAATTCTGGCGTCCATCAGATGGTAGTTCCCAGCTCGCCGTATGCATATCGTATGAAAGGTATGAGATTAGACACGACCTATCAAACTCCCCGCTCGATGGCCTGCCGTAAGTCAAGGCGATAGGGTGTGTATCAATAGCGAGCAAATAGAGGGTCTGTCCCCCAATCGCCAGTCCTGGCGAGGAAGGGTCTGTCCCCCAATTGCCAGATGAACATGCAGGAGGAGATTCGTGAACCAGAACATCGATGGTAATGCTGGTACCGTCACAAACGACGGCGAGGCACAGGGTGTCCGCAGATACCAAAATCCCGTGCTCGTGGGCATCATTTTGCTCATTTCGGGAATATCAGTGGCGATGATTCAGTACAAGGTCCCCACCATCATGACAAACCTCATGGGAATTTTCAGGATGGACGCGGCGACTGCCTCCTGGCTCATGTCGATTTTCACGCTCGTGAGTATCTTTGTCGCGTTGCCGGCTGGCGCGCTCGCGCAGCGCTTCGGCGCAAGGCGCATGCTCGTCATTGCGTGCGGCATCGCCGTTCTCGGTTCGCTCATTGGCCTCTTTTCCGAAACGAGTCCGATGCTTATTGCTTCGCGTGCGGTTGAAGGTGCCGCTCTCACGATTCTCGCAACCTGCGGACCGATTATCGTTCAGCAGAATGTGAGCCCTGACAAGGTTGGCACTTCGATGGGAATCTGGGGCATCTGGGGCTGTCTGGGGTCAACTGTCGCCGCCGTGCTCACGCCAACCGTCTTTGGCTTGTGGGGTTTCGATGGTCTCTGGATTGCATTTGCCGTGGTCAGCGCTGTTGCAGCTGTTCTCGTGCTGATCTTTATCCGCAAGCCGCAAGCTGGTTCTGCGGCAGTCGGGGGTCTGTCCTCCGATGCCCGCGAATCGCAAGAAGCTGGCATGCAAGGGTCTGTCCCCACCGCGCCAGTGAAGCCTCGCTATCGTGATATCTTCTCGAAGGACATGTTCCTGTTCTTCGGCGCGTTCGTTGTTTACAACATCTGCATGCTCGCGATTCTCGCGTTTGTGCCGACAATTCTGCAGATGCAGGGGTTCGACCCAACGCTCTCGGGCATCATCAGCACGGCCCCCATGCTGCTCTCGATTATATCCTCGCCGCTTTTCGGAGTGATCTCTGACAAAATCGGGCGCAATAAACCCCTGCTCATCATTGCTATGTTCGTTATGGGTCCCTGCACCTTCTTGCTCTACACGCAAACAGGCCCGCTACTCTGGGTGGGTGTCTTTGCGATGGGTCTGCTTGGGATGGGTGGCATCGGTCAGTACCTTTCGGGGTTTACGAAGCTGCTGCCGAGCCCGGAGCTCGCGTCTGTGGGCATGGGTGTTCTCGTGACCTTTCAGGGCGTTGGCCAGTTTCTCGGCACATTCTTCGTGCAGATGCTGCTTGGTCCACAGCTGACCGAGTGGTGGTTTGCCGGCATGGTGCTCATGTTCCTTGGATTTGCGGGAACGGCCCTTATCGCCATCTGCAAGCTTCGTTGATAAAAAGGGGACAGACCCTTCTGTAACGACGCCTCGTATTTCGTTGCGTATCAAGAAGGCAAGAAGGGGACAGACCCTTCCGCACCCGACCCTTCCGCACCCCTTCCGCATCGTCCCCTCGAACCTTTGCTACCTGCGCTTTCATTCCGCATATCACGCACGTCATACTTTTTATACGATGGTGCCGCATGCCTGCAGACGATATATTTATTCTGCAAGTTGGGTTTATATTCGCGCATCATGCATATCATGTCTCCCCGCAGTCGTAGGGAGCCACGCCATCATGCGCGGGCTATATCCACTATCGAACGCCAC
>ERZ836877.1238-NODE-1238-length-39842-cov-48.631890_pt1 | contig 39842 bp, 47 predicted proteins | sample MGYA00519469_ERZ836877 | MGnify/ENA primary metagenome ERZ836877 (study PRJEB31850, sample SAMEA3708809) | human gut metagenome | biome: human gut; feature: human-associated habitat; material: faeces | place: China | collected 2014 ...
ACGAAGCGCCGGGACTGGTATTTCGCCAGTATCGCGGCTGTTTATACGGTCTTTACGGCTGATCAAGTCGGTGCGACCAAGGGTTATTTGCAGCATGCCGGGCTTTCGGGCAACGGCACAGTGGTCACTAAGTGCGCTATAATCAAGCAATCTACGCTCATCAGAGGCTCCCGTGAGGGAATGTGTAAGAACGATGTTTGAACGGCCTTAGAAGGCAAATATAACGGCATTTCAAGGGTATATCCGGCGACCGGTCGGCTATACCCTATTTTTATGCCCGAAAACGGCTAAATTTTGAGTTAGGGATACAGTTAGGGATACACTTTAGGGATACAACTTAGGGATACACCCTGCATAACTTAGGGTGACAAATTCCGGCAATCCGACAGCAAATAGCTGGGTGAGGCAAATACCCATTATTTTGCGATAAGTGTTAAAAAACGGCGTTTCAATGTGAAGCAAATGCCATGCTTTTTCCTCGGCGGTGTGGCTAAATATCCCGATTTTCAAGGCGTTGGAGGCCTTTCTACCGGCTTTAGGTGGAGGGGTCCCCTATTTCAGGCTATTTCCGGGGTATCTCCAAGGGGTCAATTCAGGTGGCACAGGGTGCCAAGCAGCAGTTGTCGATCACGCCGGGATAATGGTCTTAGGGCTCCACAGTATTCTTCGAGGTAGAATGTCTGTCGTCAGGTGACGTTGATTTCAGTCCAATGTAATGAATCTGAATTTTGTTTATTGAATCCTCAATATATGGAATTATCGAGAGTCCTTTTTTATATTTGAGTTCGTTAAGATGGTTAATAATATCGTCGATTCGGCTTAAATAAGCCCTCTTATTGCGGTAAGAACCAAGGGCTTCATCCCAATACGTTATAAATCGCTTTGAAACTTCTTCGAGAATATTTGTGTAGTCTAAAGTAAAGTTATTCCAATTAGAAATGCTTTGTTTTTCTTTATCTGACAACCGATGTTCACATTTCCCGGCATAGTTTTGCATGTCACAAAAGCGAAAGGCGCATAGGATTTCATTTTCGGATGGGCAGAAGTCCGGGGTATCAATCCTCGCCAAGGCATTTTGGTAGTTTAAAAGAGCCTTGTCTAAATCATAGAAGTTGTCCGACGTATGAATTGCTTGGATGCATTTGGCATAACTCAACACAATCCAAATGTTTTTATGGCGTATTAGTCGGTCATACCTTCTGTATCTCCGACCCTTTTGGTCCCGATAATTCGCTAATTCCTCATTGGCAGCCTTTATGTCGACAGAATTTACGGTAACCGGAGCCCCCCAAACGTTAACCGAAATGGATAAATTGTTCGGGTTATTGTTTTTGGCCTTAAAGACGGAGAATATACGGTTTAGAAATGATGCCATTACTGCATTACGAGTACGTTATGTTATATTTGTCTGAGAAGGCCTACGACAAGGGCGATGTGGAATATATCACTTTTAGGAATGTTGAAATCGGGATAGGAAGGATTAGCGGATCGGCAGATAACACTATCATGAGCATCGAAAATACGCTTGACAACAACCCCTTGGGCAGTGTCAAGAATATGCGTACGCCCCCACTGAATGAACCCTTTTTCATTAATGAAGCGACAGGCGAGCTCATCGCCAGAGAGAATGTCGGGAGTCATAGAGTCTCCTCGTGCAACAATCGTAAAGTCGTATTTGGGGAGTGTGGGAATTATCGGTATTTGTTCGCAGTCACTTTCAGAAACGGAAGAGAGAGCAATGGAGAGACTTCCGGCAGCTGCGTCGAGAGGAATCCTTGGTCGGGTTGGGGTATCCTGGAGGTCGGATAATCGTTTAACGTCCGATAAATCACAATCCTTATATTCTATGACAGGAACTTTTGCAACGGCATTGTGTTGCAATAAATGGTTTGTTTTAAGCATTTCGCCCACTCCTAACATCAGCCACTCAATACTAACCTCAGGATAGGCGGCGAAAAATTTTGCAATAACGTCTTCAGTTATTCCAGTTTTACTTTCTAAAGTTCCTCGAGAAACCCCTATTTTAGCATAGAAATCACGCTTGCTGATACCTAAAGTACCAGCAAAATACAAAATCCTTTGTTTTATTGGCGAAATATTTTGTTCTTTTGCTTGCATAATGGCGAAATCTTTTGTATCTTTGCAGCGTATTCCAGTTGGAACGAGCGGCTAAAGATACTAAAAAGCCAGGAGGTAGACAAATTTTAACAATTAAAGAAATATAAGACATGAGTGAGACAGATAAACTCAAAGAACAGAAGAAGCGCCAGATGGCGCGGGTAATCTCAATGGCAACCAGTCTGCATTATGCCGTCGAAGACCTCATGAGCATGATGATTGCCGAGGATGAGAACGAGGACTTCTCGCTTGCAGATCCGGAGGACGAGGAACTCTACCTTGCGCTTGGACTTAAAGCTGACGAAATCGACAAGATGGCCGATATGATTTCGGCACGATACAAATCAATCAAGGACTAAAGTGAAACAACCATGAGTGAGACAAGACAAATACTGAAAGTCAATGCAGACAATCGCGAGGCGACTTTCAACGCAGCCTACAAAGGCAGCTATTACACCATCTTAGGATGTGCCGGTGACCTCAACGAGTGGATGGCAGGATACCAAGAGTTGCTTGAAGCCAGAGGTATCGGAACCCCCAAGGAATTCATCACCTTCAAAGGTGCAGATATGAATGAATTCTACGGACTTACCGGCAACAATGCCTACAATGACGAACTCACCTGTCTGATGTTTCCCTTGAACGCTCTTGATGTGGCGAAGTTGGCAATCTTCAGACTCCAGGCAGGAGATAAATGGTTTGACGACATTGTTGACAACAATCGGCGTCGTCAGGACGCAATAAACGAACAGGGTTAGACCCAAGAGAGGGCGATCCTGCGGCAAGAGAGCCGCGAAAAGCGATAGATAATCGCAATCAAATTTTCCACCGCCGCCGGTATTGCAAGGCCGGCGGCATCTGGGCGGCCAGGAAGGTGAGCGACCATGGCGCAAGTATCGGGGTTCGATTCCCCGACCGCCCACTAAAAATTTTAACCGATGAAACAAAAATCAGAGCAACGGACGGACCAAGCCATCAAGCTGCTGCTTCAGACACTGGAGCGGAACGTGACCGACACAGGCATCATTCTTGATGAGTTTGAGGCAACCCACAACGATTATGAGCTGTGCTACTCCAAACAGTACAACGCCCTCAACGCCGGACATTTCGCCCTGAAGGATGCCATCGACAAAATCAATGATCAACTCAATAAAAAGTGAGACTATGGACCGTAGAAAAATTTACGACCTCCTTTGCGAGGTAATTAAGGAAGCCGAACTCGGCAAGAAGGAATGTATCAAAGAAGATTTCAAGGAAAGCAGTCTGTGCGACCACGCATGGGAGAACCTCGAGAACTTAGTCGCCGAAATCAGCAAAGTGATTACAGCGGAGGATAGAGCAATGATTGAAAGTCGCCGAGTAGAGACCTTGACCGTAAATGTTGATACGGCAAACGGTCCGTTCAATCATCTCCCTTAAAGCGATTATATCCTCCGGAAAGGCCGTATAGATGATTTGAAGGCTACGCCCAAGGACATCTCCTTTGCGGGCATTCTTGGATTCATAAAGAGCAATGTCACCCCAATCAATGGCTTTGACTAAAAACTTAAAGCGATTGAAAGTGTCCAGACAAGCCTTATGAGAAGAACCGGAAACAGAGATTGAAAAATTAGCCTTGTATTTGCCGTATTCGGAGGTATTCATAACAAGTTCTATTTGGAATTCGGCCATAAAGTTAACAAAAATATCAATACAAAATAAGTGAGAAAATGAACAAGTACATCTCAGTAAACAAGGAAGGCATCAAGGCCCTGCAGCGCACCTTCAAGGTAAAGGGTAAGCCTATCTGCGAACGCTGCGTCAAGAATGCCCTTGCATTCCGCACCGACAACGACCTTGCCAGGAAGATACGGTTCGCTGCCGTCAAACACCACGGCGGTTGCACCTACTATGTGTGCAAAGAGGGAGAATTCTTCTTTGACTCAGACAGCTGCTGGCGTGCGGTTTATCCTAACCGGGCAGAAATCTACTTTGACAAGCAGACCGGCGAGGGTATCATCTATGACCCCAAGGGTAAGATTGTCGCACGTTACGACAATGTTCCTGTAAGTCAGATCGGCGAAATGCAGAGAATGGCAGAAGCACTCTAAAGAAAGGGCGAGAAAATGGAATACTACGGCGGAAGATTATGCATATCGATGCACGAGCTTGTAGGGAACGGCATTATGTCTGAACCTAACTACAAGCAGATGGCACGCCGTGGCCGTTTTGAAGTAGCCCGTCAGGGCAAAGGTGCTGGCAATTATGCCCTCGTTGTAGTTGATACCTTGCCGACCCGCTATCTGGACGAAGTCAAAGAGAAGCTCGGGACCGGTGACGAAATACTCCTTGCCGGATGGCTCCGCGAGAACTACGAACGTGATCAGGCGGCCGTGGCATGGTTTAACGACCGCGCCAAGACAGGCGTCGATCTCAAGGAAGTCAAAAAGGAGGAATGCATCGTCAATGCCAGTGTCCTCAACTGCTGCATCCGGCTTCATGAGCGTGCGACCACCCTTCAGAAACTCGCCGGCGAAAGCTACCAGTGGGAAAAGATGGCCGCAGCCATCGAGGGGCTGCGCGAACAGTTCGGTCATACGCTGCCGACCTCTGTGTTCAGGTTCCGGAAGAAGGTCGCCCAATACAGACGCGAAGGATACAGCTGCCTTCTTAGCGGTAAATTCGGAAACCAGTGCGCCAGAAGGATGACACACCTTGAGGAGCAGGTCATACTCGGAATCGCGTGTCTTGAGAACCAACCTTACAACACCACAGTCCGGGAAATGTATATCATGTTCCTTACCGGGGAACTTGATGTGTATGACATCATCACCGGCGAGCTGTTCGATCCCGAGAACTTCGCCAAAAAAGGCGACAACCCATGGATACCAAGCGATGCTACCATCGCCAATTATCTCAACCGTCCCAAAAACAAGATGCTGATTGAGAAACGCCACCGCAGCCGGACCGCCTTCATGCACGAGCAGATGCCGCACATGCACCGGCATAACGGAGAATTCTCCCTGTCGCAGGTTACCATGGACGACGTCGATCTTCCGCGTCGCATGAAAGGCAACGAGCGAGTACACGCCTACTACGCCTATGATGTGGTCAGCCAGTGCCGAATAGGAGCAGCCTACGGTCGCAAGAAGGATGAACGCCTTGTAGTGGACTGCTTCCGGGATATGTTCCGGCTGATCGAGCGCAACGGCTGGGGAATGCCCGCCGGCATCGAGGTCGAGCAGCACCTTATGAGCCAGTATAAGGACGGATTCCTCCGGGCCGGTGTCGCCTTCCCCTTCGTGCACTTCTGCGCGCCACAGAACTCGCAGGAGAAATATGCCGAGCCACTGAACGGTGCCTTCAAACGGTCAATAGCCCACAAGAACCACGCCTCGATAGGCAGGTTCTACGGCAAAGGCAAGAACCGCACAGAGAGCAAAAAGATAAGCGACGAGACCAACGAAACCTACGAGGATCAGCAGTACTTCACCTTTGAGCAACTTGTGGCCGATGACCTCGCCGACAATCAGGAATGGAACAACACCCTGCACCCCAACCAAAAGAAATACCCGGGCATGACCCGATGGCAGGTACTTGTAGCCAATATCAATCCGACACTGCAGAAGTTTGACAAGCTCACCTTGAGCCGCTATATAGGCGAACGTGTCGAGACGAGCATCCGGCGCAATTCAACAGTCCGGGTATGCTACGAAGACTGGTGGCTCAGTTCCCCCGGAATCCTCGAGCAGCTTGAACCGAACAACTACAAGGTCACAGCCTACTACCTCCCGGACGAGAACGGAGCGCCCCAGGATGTCTATATATTCCAAGGCGACCGGTACATCGACAAAGTGGAGAAAGTTCAGACCTACAACCGAGTCATGGCAGAGCAGACCGATGAAGATGTCGCCAACTATGTCGAGCAGCGCAAGAAGGTGGCCACGTGGGGCAAATACATCAACGACAACGCCGCGCTTCAGGTGGGGGTAGCCAAACGTACAACGGAACAACAAGAACCGGCAGAAGCCGTGGAAATGCCCTTTGTGGCCGTCACTCCCGAAGCCGACGAGGTCGCCGACAGTCGATTTGCAGGAATGGACTGGAGCCGGATTGGACTCCAGGACTCTTAAAATGAAATTATAATACCGTAAGAATATGATTACAACGGAAATCAAACAAAGAATCCTGGCGGCTATCACAGATGCCCGCCGGAACTTCCCGAGCGATGCCAAGCACGCGGCATCCCTGGGTATCACAACCTCGGTTTACAGTGCCGTCAAGAACGGGCAGACCGACCGCGTTCTCAGCGATGCCAACTGGATAAGCATCGCCCGCAAGCTCGGAGTCAGCCTCCGGGGCGAGATAGAATGGAAGGCAGCCAAGACCCCGACTTTCCAGTACGTAACCGCGCAGCTTGAATTCTGCCAGCAGTCAAGCCTCAGCGGAATACTCTGCGACCTACCGAATATCGGCAAGACCTTCACTGCCCGGTACTATGTCAACAGCCACCGCAACGCCGTCTATATCGACTGCTCACAGGTGAAGACCAAGCTCAAGCTGATCCGCAAAATCGCGGCCGAATTCGGTGTTGAATCCAAAGGCATATATTCGGATGTCTATGACGACCTCGTCTTCTACCTGCGCTCCATCGAGACTCCCCTGATCATCCTTGACGAAGCCGGCGACCTGCAGTATGAGGCTTTTCTGGAACTGAAGGCACTGTGGAACGCCACGGAACGCTGCTGCGCCTGGTATATGATGGGCGCTGACGGACTCAAGGCAAAAATCAACCGGTCGATAGAGTGTCAGAAGGTCGGCTATACCGAGATGTTGAGCCGATACGGCGACCGCTACTGCAAGGTGACGCCTGACAGCAGCGACGACCGCCGGGCCTTCCTCAACGAACAGGCGAGGATTGTGGCGAAAGTCAACGCCCCGGAAGGCACCGATATCGCCGAAATCGTGCGCAAGACCCAGGGTGGTCTGCGCCGAGTCTATACAGAAATCGAAAAACTGAAAAGACAATGATGGATTTCAAGGTAAAAGTCACGTTTGCAGATGGCAGCCGAAGAGTACTGAAAGACCCATCAGAACTGACAAAGGCAAACAAGCGACGTGAAATTCGGGTGGTCTTTCAGAACGGTAAATACATCGACCTTCATTTAGGTCGTGTATGCCCCAAGTTAGGTATCGTAAAAGTCAACACCTTCGGACTTTTGCCCGAGGGCATTAAGTTGGAAAAAATCATGGGATGGTGCTATAAGTTCCCCCGTAAAACCTCAAAACTTAAAAAAGACAATGATATACGCGAATTTCCAGGAAGGAGGTCACTCATGGGAAAAGACCAACCTTGTGACCCGAGAAGGACGAGAGATGTATGACACCTACCAGTGCCGCAAATGTGGACTGAAAGCAAAGATGGTGTCCTTCGGAGAGCTTCAGATTTCAGAACGCTTCCGCAAAAAGTTTGAGCGTTGCGTCTGCGTGAAAGCGGCAAGGCGGATTGAAATCATAAACTGCGAAGCCGTCGGACCTCAGTTCGCCAACCTGACACCCGGGAGCCGCCATGATATTATCAATCCCCCTGCGGGATATGATAACAAAGGCGGTGTATGGGTGATGGGGGTTGGCGAGCCGGTGAAAGTCCTTTTCAGAGAATTCAGCTACATCAATCAAGACGAACAATAACGATGGCAAAGCGCGCATTCAGTCCCAAAGAAGTCCTCGCCAAGACCTACGACACTCTGCCGTGGGCCGGCGAGTGGGCGCGCGCCTTCGGTTACCCGGCATACAATGAAACATGGCTGATACATGGCCCCTCGGCAAGCGGCAAGAGCAGCTTTGTGATGCAGCTGTCCAGGGAACTCTGCAGCTACGGAACCGTGCTCTACATGAGCTATGAGGAAGGCGTCAGCCAGTCGTTCCAGAAGCGCCTTGAACGGTTCAAGATGAACGAGGTGCAGGGACGGTTCCGGATAGCGACCAGTGACACCATTGACGAGCTGACGGCGAGGTTGAAAAAAGCCAAGAGTCCGAAATTCGTGGTCATCGACAGTTTCCAGGCTGCCGGCTTCACCTACGAGGACACCAAGCGACTCCGGACCGCCTTCCCCAGGAAGTGTTTCATCTTCATCAGCTGGGAAGATAAGGGGCAGCCATTCGGCAAACCCGCCAAAAAGCTGAAATACGATGCCGGTGTCAAGGTTCGTGTCAGTGGCTACAAGGCATACTGCCAGGGACGATTTACCCCCGAAGCCGGAGCATACTACCCTGTATGGCTTGAAGGCATACTCAAAACGACAAATAATTTAGACTGACATGAGTAAGAAAAGAGAAATGATCATACTTGAGCCGGACGGACGCATCCGTAAAGAGGGCTTCTGCTCTCGTCCGATGACTTGCCCCTATTGTGGTGGCAAGGGCTGGTTCTACAGCGGGCAGAAAGACCCGGAAACAATAGTATGTCCCGACTGCCAGGGAACCGGCGAGGTTGTCGCCTTGGTAACGATTGACTGGAAACCCAATAAAGAATAAGACTATGACACAGCAGGTAACTAACTTCGGAAGGTTCTACACCGCCATCAGGGCTCTCAATCTGATAGGCGACCGCGACGATGTCAAGAAGAGCATCGTATACCAGTACACCAACGGGCGCACCGACAGCCTCCGGGAGATGAGTCGCGCCGAATACGACAAGTGCTGCGAGGACCTCGAGCGCAAGACCGGACAGAAAGACGAACTCCGTAAGGAGCGCAGCGCCACACTCAAGCTCATGCAGAAGATGGGCGTAGATACAACCGACTGGAACCGTGTCAACCTCTTGTGCCGGGATGCCAGGATCATCGGCAAGGACTTCTACTATATCACTGCCGAGGAGCACCGGGAACTGCGCCGGAAACTCCGAAGCATCGAGCGCAAGGGCGGCATCAACCAAAAACCGGTGGAACTGCCTGAGCCCCCGGCGCAGAAACCCCGGAAGCAAGTTATCATAATCCCGATGGGTAACCTCGGGCAAGCATAGACGACATGAAAAAGAGACATTGGAAGATACGGCTCAAGTAACGAACTACAGGGCACATCTGGACGCCGGGATATATAGGATACCTCTACCGACAAGGCGTGATCAAGTTCTTCTGACTTGAGGAACCCGATGTCGAATGGTACGATATTCAGAAAGCGCCCTACAACTAAACAGAAAACCAACCAATTAAATTAAAAATAATTGATATGAGCGAAAAAGAACAAGTAGAAATGACGGCTGAAGAGCGTCAGGAATTCGAGGCTTTCAAGGCCGAGAAAGAGAAAAAACGCCGTGAGCAGGAGCGCAAGCAGATGCGCCAGGACTATGCAAGCATGGTCGATGACGAAATCGCCACCACCATCCCTCTGCTCCTTGAGCTGAGCGAACAGATTAGACAGGTCAAGGATACCATCTTCGGCAATTTCGACGCTATTCTCAAAATGAAGACCGAGATTACTGGGGTTGCCCGTGATGAGCAGAACAGCCACACGTTCACCAACTCCGACAGTACCCTGCGTCTCATCCTCGGGGTCAATACTATCGACGGTTACCGTGACACGGTGGAAGACGGCATCGCCATGGTCAAGGGCTACATCGAGAGCCTCGCCAAGGATGACGCGACAAAATCACTCGTCAACGCGGTGCTCCGATTGTTAAGCCGGGACGGCCAAGGCAACATCAAGGCCAGCCGTGTGCTTCAGCTCCGTAAGATGGCCGAGGACAGCGGCGACGAGCGCTTCCTTGAGGGCGTGAAAATCATCGAGGAAGCCTACCAACCCACTGTCTCCAAGAAGTTCATCCGCGCACAGTACAAGAACGACAAAGGCGCATGGTGTTACATTCCTCTCGGGATGACCGATGTGGACTAATCCGTAGAAGCATGAAGAAGCCAATCACCAAACCTCCCAAGGTCGCCCTTTGTAGAATGTGCAAGGGCACGGGAATCGTGGCGACCGACCCCCCAAACGCTACCCGGACCCGTGTCCCCAATGCGAGGGCAGCGGCAGGGTGACAGTGAGCTGCGAGATGACACTTGACATCAGGCCGTACAGGCCTAAACCAAGAGGATCGATTAAAAACATGTAACGGACAATGGCAAAAAGGCGCGGCATATCTTATGAAAAGCGTGTTGTAGAAATAAATCGGATATATGACCGGTACGCCAGAAGCGGCTTGAGTAACCGGGAAATATGGCGACGGTACATATATCCGGTTTATGGAATATGTGAACGCTCTTTCTACAATATGATGAACGCCACGGCAGGGCTTGAAACCCCGGTCGTGGCGTCCGACATGCCGAGCCTTTTTGATTTGTTGCCTGAAGAACCTTCAAACAAGCAAGAGAAATGACCAACATTGACGCGCAGATCCGGGAAATATTCGGCCGCATACTCCGGGACATACAAGTGGAGCTTGGCGATGAATTCGACCAGAATTTCGAGCGGCAAGGCTTTTTCTCGGAGAAATGGACGCGGCGCAAGAGTCCGACACGGCCCGGCGGTCTTATACTTGTTGATTCCGGGGGCTTGAGGCAGAGTATCCGGAGCGAGATCAGGGACAGCAGCATAGTATTCCTGACCGACCATCCGGCGGCAGCCATCCACAACGAAGGGGGCGAAATAGCCGTTACGGCTAAAATGAAGCGCTTTTTCTGGTACAAATATTATTCCGCCACCGGCTCCTTCGGCCGCAAAAAGGACGGTTCAAGACGCAATGACAAACGGACCCTGCAGCTCAGTAGTGAGGCAGACTTCTGGAAAGCGATGGCGCTCATGAGGGTCGGGAGCAAGATCCGGATACCGCAGCGCAAATTACTCGGGACTTCTCCTGAAGTTGAGGCAGCAGTCCGTCAGATCATCGAGGAGAACCTAAACGAGTACGTAAACAACATAGACTTCAATATCAAATGACAGCAATAATAATCACTTCAATCATCTGTGTAACGTTGGTGATCATGTTATACATGACACATATCTATCCGCGAACCCTTCGCAAGTATAAGTTACGCTGCGCACAACTGAAAGCGGAACAGGACAAACTTAAAAAAGAGTATGACGGCCATTTAGACGGTTATACAGACTGGTTCCTGGCCATGCAGAAGCGGCTGGACGAGTTGGCAAACATCGTTTTCGATAAAACTGAGGAAAAATGAGAGAAGAATTATACCGCAAGCTGAAGACCCGTCTTGAGTCTCTGTGCATCAATGGCGCCGGAGAGTATTATGAAAGGCCCGACGACGCGGATATGGATGACGAATTGTATCCCCGGGCAATCAAGCACATCGACCTTTGGAACCACAACGTGGAATTTCTCGATCAGGAAGTTCCGTGGGAACGCCCCGCCGTGTTCGTCGAGTTTGTGCCGTTCAAATGGACCACATTAGTAACCGGGGTCGCATATCGTGCACAGCCGTTGATAAACCTTCATGTGGTCACCGACTGGATCGGAGCCGACACCGATGCCGGGCAGTTCCGGCTGCTTGACAAGATACATGGACTTGTCGCAGGACTCAAAGGCGATACCTTCGAGGAATTTGACATCGACAGCAGCTCCACCAACCATAATCACGAGGATATAGTAGAGAATATCGAGACCTACACCTGCGTCGCATTCCGGCAATTGAAATAAAGCCCCATAAACGCGTCGTGTCGCGCCGAAAGAGCGAGAGCCGTTACCTTTATCGGGTGACGGCTCTCTTGCGATATATGGGCGAGAAAATGGGTTCAGGCGGCGTTGTCGGGAGGGAGGTCGGGTATCGTGAACAGCATGATGTCCTTGTAACTGGCATTGTAGTTCATCGTCGCGTTAAACTCCCTCCTTTGGCAACGGGCGAACGGGTCCCCGAGTGATGGGTGGCGCCCCATCCACTCGCACAGTTCGATGATGCATGATTTCTCGGAGGTAAAATATATGAAATTATGACCGGGCAGAACCGACAGAACATCGAGATAGTCGGCAAGACGCCAGTACATACGGTACGTGCCGACATCGGTGGAAAGGTAAGGAGGGTCAACAAGGAACACTACTCCAGGCGTGTCCTTGTATTGCTCGAACAGCTCGCGGTAGTCGCATGAAACAATCTCCAGTCCGGCGAGATAGTCCCGGCAGGGCTCATACCCATATTTGCGAACATTGTTGTAAAGCGTCTCACCGCGCATGCCCTCAATGCTCATCTTGTATTTCATGGAGAACATCAGCGACGATGACAATGTGATGAAGTCAAGGTAGCCGGCTTCTTTCTCCTCCTGCTCAAGCAGCGAAAAAATCTGTTCCCGGGCAACGCCGGTTATCGGCTTGTGACGGTCAAACTGCGATGCGATGGAACGGATTGACTCAAGCAGCCGGTTTGTGCGCGGAATATTGTTGATGCGCAGCCGGTAATTGTCAAAGTCATTGTAGATGACACGTGACTCCGGATGGAAGTGCTTTGTGATATGCGACAACAGCCCGGAGCCTCCGAAAAGGTCAACGAAAATGGTGTTGGCCGGATATTGCCGGATTACCTCGATGAACTGTTTGGCGAACATTCTCTTCTGCCCGACAAAGGGCAGTGGTGCCGAAAGATATAGCTTGCTCATACGTTCAGCTCGAATTTTACAGCGTCCTCGCCGGCCAGGAGGTGGCGTGTGCTGTCAAGGTTATTCTCGTATATGTGGACATTGCCCAGGAACAGAGTGATTGACTTGAGCGGGAAGTCAATGTGCCGGGCCATGAGGTAGAGATGGTAAATGTCGGCAGGCAAGCCGAGATTGGCATCCGAACTGCGTTGGTATGCCGTTATAACGAGCTCCGAATCCACAATCTGGAATTGAACGAGCGACAGGCATGGTGCCTGGTTGCTCTCCGCTTCGGTGGCACCGAGGAACAGGACATAGTTCTTGGAGCTGCGGCGCTCGGAATTGATCCTGGCGAGAAGCGGCGGCAGTTTTTCAAAATAGGTCGGGTAACTGTTGACGAGGATAGAGCCGCAATAGTCCCACCAGTTTATGCCGACCTCACGGTATTTCTCCACCGAGCGTTCGCCGCTCATGAAAAGCTTCAGTTCGGAACGGAGCTTTTTGCGGGCTATGCCATGCCCCTCGAAAATATCAAGCAGATCGGCTGGGGTAAGCGAGAGCTGCTCGTTGATGAGATAGACGATATTGCCTTTGCGGTTTGACTGGCATTTGCCGGAGTCCAGAATGCGCTTGAGTATCGTGTGGTATTTGTTTGTAGCCATAGTGCGAATTATTAAGCAATGCAAAGGTAGCGACAGAGCATGTCGCGCACACTATGGCTGCACATCATTACACTGCACCGGGATTGCAGTCGTTCTGAAAGTGCTTGATAAGGCTATAGACCTTGCGTTCGCTAACATCGTATTTGTCGGCGAGGACGGCGACTGCATAAGACACTTTATTGCCGGCTCCGACCATATTATTGAAGTCGGCGAAAAGGTCTATGTAGTCGGCATCCTCAAGACGAATGCCGTATTGGCGTAGCCTGTTAAGCAGTTCCCGGTTGAATTTCAGTATTTCAAATATGGTCATGTTCCGAAATTTTTGTAATTTTGCAGTGTCTCACTTATAATACGAACCCACTGGGTCTCGAGCAAGGGCATAGTGCCCCCGGCTCCGAGGCCCAGTGGGTTCGTTCGTTAAAGAGTAAGTGAGACGACTATTTAACAGGCCGGGGGCATTTTTTATGCCCACCTCTGATTTTTTAGCTCATAAACTTTTGTGTTTCAAGAATTGTTTGTAATTTTGTGAAACCTAAGAAGGCGAGGGAACTTCACCGTCGCCTGGGTTTTTAAGCTGACCTTCGGGTCAGCTTATTTTGTAAATTTGCGTATTGTACCATCTTTGAATACACAGATGACGGTTTTTAGTGTATGTCCCAATTGGGATTTGATCTGGGCTTCATCAAACATATTGGAATCATGGAAATACAATATCACCGAATGACAGTCCGCGCCGGTTTTCGTATTGAAATTTCTTAGCTGCTTCTTTTTTGAATTAAGCGCGTTGCGAACGGTATTCGGCCCTTTTTCAGTAATGGCTCGAATGTCGATGAATTCGCCATTCGTCAACGTATCCAACTGCGGCAATTGCTGGCCAGAGGCATCTAATTGAGTTTCATTCTCCAATATACAGGAATGACCTTTGCGGAACAATATATCCTGGCAAAGCAGTTCAAGGTCTGTAGATGTCAATTTTTCAGAGAAGAATGTGCGCTCCTTATCGGACGAGTGAATGATGTGACCTTTATGGATACCCTTGACACCGCCCGAATTATCATCGATTGCGACATCCCGGTAATCAGGATTAGATTTCAATCTGTCATACAGTTCTTGATTGACACATCTCTGCGAACTCCTAATCAATACGCATGCCTGGCAGACCTCGTTGTCAGGAACGAAGGCGGCGAGTTTTCCGGATTTGCCGCCTTTAGCGATGGGGCAGGTGTTGCAGCGACGGATGGTGTAAGGATTGTAGTCCGGGACGGACTTCCCTTCCTTGCCGGCGTTGAAGCGGAAGATACCCTTTTTGTCGCGCTGGAGGGCTTCGTCGCCGAGGCGCATGGCCTCGTCGTGGGGTGTGAGGGGATACTTGGACTTGCGGACCTGAACGACTGTGCAGCGGCAGTTCCAGCCGTTGGGGGGATAGAATTCCTCCCAGAACGAGTCGGACGGGGGGAGAGTGACGCGGTCAAGAGCCGCATGTTCCGGACGCACTTTGTCGTCGCGCTGGGTGCGGTACTGGAGGTTGTATCGGTCGCCGTCTCGCATGAACTGTTCCCAGCGCGCGGCCATTTCGGCCGAGGCGCTGACGAAGTTGTATTCGGCCCGGAGGTAGTTGACGTTGTAGGTGGCATCGATTTTCTGAACATCGTTCAGGAACTGTTCGAACGGTTTTCGATTGCCGTTTTCATCGAGCAATGACGGGAACGCTTCATGCAGCTCATGAAAAGCCTTCATGCCCGAAAAAATGTAGTTGGATCGGGTAAGGCGTCGGCGCATACTTTCCGTCATGCTCACCTTCTCAAAAGCCGAATTCATCGCCGATGCGTGTGTGCTGACGAACTCCTGCACGGCAGGGTCTGCCACCAGTTCTACACGGAATTCAGCGCCTTTCTCCTTGAAGAGGGACTTCATCATGCCGTTGAACAAGAATGACAGTCGCTTGCGTATATCATCGGACGGCGCCGCCAGCATTTCAAATTCCGGCATTCCCTCAAGCAATCGGGCGTAGCGTCGATGCAGCCCCTCGTAGTCGGAGGGGCCTAATCGAAAAAATCAGGCTCGTCCTCGTTTAGTAGACGGTAAAGTTCTTCGGTGCTATGCTTTTCCATTAAGCGATCGAGAACGTCGAAGTAGCGGCTCATGACTTGTTCCTTATTCCATTTCTCCCTCCTTTTCTCCGCTTCCTTCCTTTCCTCTTTCCTCCTCTTTTCTTTCACGTCCTCTTTTTCCTCTTCGGATTCAATTCGCCTCTGTTCCTCTTCACTGGTTGCAAGACGAATTCGGCGCTCTCCTACGGGCATACCGTACTTGTCTGCGAAGTAAGACGGATCCACCTCGTAGCGGTCGGCAATCATGGTCTCGTAGGCCACCTGTTGTGCCGGCGTATAGTCCGCCGCATCGTCCCATTCAAAACGCAGCCCCTTGACTGGAAACCCATGCATAACCATGAGAGGAATAAGCTGATTGTTGACGATGTCGCGGAGCATGTCGCGGTCGGACTCCACGAGGTTCATGAACACCTGGAGGTGCGTCTGCGACTGTGACAGCGAGGAACCGTCCTCGATGGTCATGGTCTGACCAATCACCAGTTTGGAAATTTCGGAATTTGAGCGGTCGATGCGCTTGTCATAGACATTGAAGGCATCTCCTTTGCCTGACTCCACGAACTGAATCTCCGTTTCCATGCCGGACACCATACCCTGACTGGCGCCACCGTTGTAGATCATATCCTCCAGTCGCTTGAACTCCTTGGGGTCGCGTGTCGATGTGCGGGCGATGCGCCAGGGCATGCCGAATATTTCTGCGAAGCAGTCCCAGAACGACATAGCGTGCTTCTTCGGGATGGTGTGTAGCGCAGCCTTCAGCAGCAGCCCGAGGTCATCGGGGCGTCCCGCTTCAATAAGCCAGTCCTTCCAAGGTCGCTCACGGAATTCTATCCCTGTTTCCCAGTTCATGCCGACACGGGACACAACTCGACCCTTCTCCGGAACCACGTGCTTGCGGGGGATAAGAGTAACGCCGGAGAATGCCGGATGTCCGTCACCGTCGGTAATCACATCGCCAAGCTCGATAAGCGAGTGACCGTACCATATAGACTCAAGGCACAGACGACACAGATCCTTGAACCAGGACTGGTCAAACAGATGTTCGGCATCCTCGTTCTGGTCGCCGCTCTCGTTGACGAGTTTGAAAGAGCGCGACATGACGAACCCCACGCGCTGCTGTATGCAGCCGGAAAGATGCGAGTCGGTCATGGCGTCCCGGTAGATGTCGTAGAGCTTCTGCCGGTTCGGATGGCGCGGATCAATGGCGCTCTGCCATGCCCGGCGCCAGTCCTCAATGTCGTTCTTTGTAAAAAATTCGGCGTAGCGGTGCAGCTCCATGATGATGGAGGTCTGCTTGGCTGCCTTGGCACGGCTTTCCTGTTCAGCCCTGCGTTGTCTGGATTTTCTGCTCATATCCTACCAATCGTGTCTAAGTTTGGGTGAAGAGTGAAATGATGTACCAAAGCCGGAGGAGCCGTCCTCCGATACCTTGAGAGGCAAGTCCGGAATAATTTTGCCGGCCTGTACGCCTTCGAGCCACTTGATGGCCCGGTCGTAACGTTCCTTGCGAATCTCGCTGCCCATCTTCTGAGGCTGTGAGGCTGTCAGATGGTAAAGGACGATGTCGGCGGTGTACATGACTATAAGCCGGTTCCGGTCATTGCCCGAAGCCGAAAAGACGGCATCGGTATCATATACCGGTCGCAGATAGCCGGCAATCTCTTCCATAGCCTCAGCCTCGGCATTGGCAATATTCTCCGGCGAAGACTGCGATATCACTTTCAGGGCAGCCTCGCCTATGACAACCCGGTAATCCTCATTGTCGATAAACATAATCACCACATATTTTTAGGGGAGCGACGCGGAATCGCCACCGGTTTGAAAATCTCCTGCCGGGTATTGCGTTGCAGGAACCATATAGCACCCTCGTCGGCATCGGGCGCATCGTCATGGACACGGGAACCGCGCTCGAGAGCGAGTGTCTGTTCAATGCCGACCTGCATGTCGGGAGAATCCTTGAGTGCTTCGTTGTAGAATACGAAGCCACGCTCCCAAAGAGGCGAAACAGCCTCGATGCGCTGAATCTTCTCCGGCTTGCTGCGTTTGTCCGGAAGAATCGGAAGCTGATAGCCTCTGATGTTTCCTTCGGCGGCAAATTCGTCCAGAATTATATCCTGCATGAAATTCGCCTCCATGAAGAATGAAATGGACACACGGTCGCGGGTCCGCTCATAGAGGTCATAAAGCCACCGCACCATGCCGGACACCGTGTCCTGGCGGACATAGCAGTCTATAAGATGCAGCTCGGTTCCGATCTTGCCCCACAGGCGGCATGCCTTGTAGTCGTTAGCGGTGGTTGATTTGAAGGAGGGGTCGGTATAGCACACGAGCATGTCGTACTTCTCCAGTTTGGGCAGACGCTTGTAGCGTATCCATTCATGGCAGAAGATAGAGCCGTCGTTGATAGGGTTGTGCATCATCTCCTTGTTCCAGGCACGATAGCCGACAAAATCAGCGTATGCCTGGGCTTCCTCACGGGTCCACTTCTCCTTCCAGACAGGATTGCCGTTCTTATCCACAGCTTTGATCTCCGACACATATACGCCGCGTGTGGCGCACATATTGGCCAGGACGGAACATTTGGATATAAGGTTGCCTACCATTATAAAGCGGCCGCGACCGACATCCAGGGCGCCGAAAAGAGCCTCCTTGACCCAATCGGTCAAATCCTTCACGCGCTTTTCATTGCGGCACAGTTCGTCATCGTCAAGGTCATCTATTACGATATAGTCGGGACGCGACTCTCGGTCGCGCAGACCTCGTGGCGACTGACCGCGACCCACGGCGAGGAACTTGGAACCGCCCTGCGTCTTGAACTCGCCTTCGGTCCATTCGCCGAGGTTCTTCTGTTCCCCGAAGTCGGAGATGATACGCTGGTTGAACTCAAGCTCGGCCTGAATGTCGGCGAGAAGGCGGTTGGCGCTATCCTGACTTTTGCCTACAACGACCATAAAGCTGATGAGCCTTTTAGGCTGGAACATCAGCCACAGAGGGAGGAAAATGTCAAAATGGGTGGACTTGGCATGACCGCGAGGCCATTTGAAGACCGCTTTAAGGTTCGGGGTATTGCGCACCTTCAAGGCGGCGGCATTATGGAACGGAGCGTTGTGAATTACCTTGATGGGTTCACCCGTCGTCTTGTCGCGTAATGTCAGGTAGTGGGGAAAATAGTATTCACAAAAAGCGGCATAATTTGAAAGCAGCCTGCGAATGCGATTGTCTCGCTCGGCGGCTGACTCTTTGGCGACCGACATTGAAACTGGCGTCAGAGAATTGACGCGCTTGCAATGGTCCCGCCATTCCTCGTACGCTTTCTTTATCTCAGCTGCGGGAGCCATATCACTTCAGCTGATTGGAGCCCATGGACTCAATTATATACTTGTCCTGGTACTTGTTGATGGCCTTGATAAGGTCCGGCGTGACTTCAGGGTCGGTAGCCGCTCTGTACTCAAGCCACCGAGAGAAAGCCATGAAGACCTCGATCGCGTCAATGACATTGGCCTTCTTGTCAAGTTTCTCTATGGCGGCCGACAGTTTTGACAGTTTGTCGGCAAGGCCGGCAGTCGCCGTAATGTCTTTAGAGGAATTTACTTGCTCGATGAGGTTGTCTATGGTTATGAGCAGCTTGTTGACAAGTTCCGGGCGCGTGATGCTTTTTGCGGCACGCGCTTCCTTCCATCCGTCGGCTGCGCACCATTTGGAGATGGTGACGCGGGAGACATCCACCTTGTCGGCAATCTCGGTTATCTCCATGCCGGAGAGAAACAAGGCCCTGGCGAGGGACTTCTTTTTTTCGTTTTCCTGCTTTGTAGCCATATCTGAATGTGATAATATGCGATTGAATTTGGCGCAAAGGTGGCGTAAAATACGGTGTCCGCAAAAAAAGTGTGCAACCATTGCATACAAGTGTGCAACCATTGCACACTTTTTTGGATGTAAGGCGATTAACGCTGAATTTTGCAGCGAAATCATTATCGCACATCACAATGGGCAACAGAGTAAGACTTACAAACGACACGCTCAACATCCATGGCTACCGCGTCCTTACCGAGGGCGTGGACATGGAACAGTATGAGCGCAACCCGATACTGCTGTATATGCACAACCGCGGCCAGGTCATCGGTGTGATCAAGGATCTTAAGAGAGAGAACGGCGAGATTACCGGTGAACTCGCATTTGACGAGGCAACCGAACTGTCGCGTCAGTGCAAGAAGCAATGGGAATTCGGTTCACTCCGAATGGTAAGCATAGGTTTCAATGTTATTGAAACCAGCGATGCTCCCGAACATATAGTCGACGGACAACGCTTCCCAACGGTAACCAAATCACAGCTGCATGAAGTGTCGCTTGTGGACATAGGCGCCAACAACGATGCCATCAGACTGTATAAAGACGGACAGTTAATAACGCTCGGCGACGGCGGCGATTGCCCCCTTCCCCGGCTGAATCATAAACCAAACAACAATTCCAAAATGGACATCAAGACACTTGCCCTGCAACTGGGCTTGCCGGAAACGGCAGACGAGGCGGCAGTCAATACCAAGCTCGCCGAACTGAAGGGTTCCAAGGAGGAATCCGACAAGATGCGTGCAGAGAACGAACGGCTCAAGCTCGCGCAGATCACAGCGGCCGTCGATGCGGCCGTCACCGCAAAGAAGATTCCGGCTGACAAGAAACAGCACTTCATCGACATAGGCAAGAAGCTCGGCATCGAAGACCTCAACGCCACCCTCGACGCTATCTCGCCGGCCGTAAAGCTCAGTGCGACCATACAATCTTCCGAGGGGGCAGTAGATCCATCTGCTAAGGGCCCATGGGAACTCCGTATGGAGGAAATTAGTGCCAAACTTAATAAGTAACAACACAAAACCAACAAAACAATGGCGATTATAGTACAAGGTACAAACTACAACGGTGAGGTACTTGAACGAATCCTAACCGTAGCCACCACGAGCAATGACCTCGTGGAGAGAGGACTTATAATGGTTATACCAGGAGTCCAAAAGAAAATCAGTGTGCCACGCGTTAAGACAGGCAAGATGCTACAGAAGCGTAAGGCCAACCCGACGCTTGCTAATAGCAAAGGAGATTTCGTATACAGCGAACGTGCCCTTGATCCTAAGGATATGATGGCATTTACAACCTTCGATCCGGCGACATTCGAACATGTATGGCGCCGGTGGCAACCCAAGGGGAACCTCGTGTTCTCACAACTGCCCCCGGAAGCTCAGAACATCTTAGTGGACGCTCTTAGCAAGCAACTCAGATTCGAACTCGGTTGGCACTATATCAATGGAGAATACGGAGACGATGACGACCATCTGATGGATGGTATTCTCACACAGGCAGCAAAAGATCCCGACTGCATCGTTGTCGATGGATCTGCTGAAACAACGATGATTGGCAAGTTATATGCTCTTCGTGACGCCATCCCGACCGCGATGCGAACCAACTCGAAACTTCGCTTCATCATGGGTGTCCGCGATTTCGATAGGTACGATAAAGAACTTACCAATCGCGACAATAAAAATGCCAGCGAAACAGATATCAACGCCGAACGATTCAAGGGTATTACCATTGAGGTAATATCTTCGTGGCCGGATGGTGTTCTCGTAGCAACGCTCTGTTCGCTCGATGCCGACGGAAATCTCTTCGCCGCAGTCAACCTGCAGGATGACGAAGAGGTAATCCAGATAGACAAATACGCCGCCGCTTCCGAACTTTATTTCTTCAAGCTACTCATGAAGGCAGACACCAATATTGCCTTCGGCGAGGAATTTGTGGTTATGGACACTCGTACCAATCCCAAATTCAAACCGCTTGAGAAAAAAGTTACTGCCACCCCGAGTGCCCTGAGTTTCGCCGCTGCCGGTGAAATCAAAGAGGTTTCAATAGAGGCGACAGGCGACTATACAGTAGATACCCCATCCGAAGGTTTTACTGTAGAGCGTACCGCCACAGGACTTAAGGTCACGGCTTCGGCAAATGAGGGAGAGTCTGCCCGGAATGGGAAGATAACGGTAACCCTCGATTCCGATAAGACAAAGACTGCGACCATAACTCTTTCACAACCCAAGGCGTAATGGCTAAGCTCCAGTATCTCGTACTCCATTGCACCGCGACACCCGAGGGGCGTGAGGTGACAGCCGCTGATATTCGGCGGATGCACCTCTCTCCGGTGTCAAAGGGCGGCCGAGGGTGGAAACAGGTCGGCTATACCGATATAATCCACCTCGACGGCACAGTGGAGCGTCTTGTCGACAACAACGAGGATGCCAACGTGGACCCGTGGGAAATCACCAACGGTGCCAAAGGCTACAACTCCGTGAGCCGCCATGTCGTCTATGCCGGCGGCCTCGACAGATTGATGAAACCCAAAGACACCCGCACGCAGGCACAGTTCAAGGCGATGGAAGTCTATGTCAAGGATTTCCACAAGCGATTCCCCGGAGTCCGTATAATCGGTCACAACGAAGTGGCCGCCAAGGCCTGTCCGAGTTTCGATGTCCAGAATTGGCTCAAGTCAATAGGCATAACCCAGTAACAATCAACCAAACCAAGCACAGAGATGTCCTTCAGCGAAATCGTCAACTTGCTCCTCGGGGGTACTGTCATAACTCTTGTAGTGGCACTTGCCACTATGAAAGCGACGGTGCGCAAAGCCAATGCGGAGGCGGAGAAGGCGAAAGCCGATGCGGATAAAGCGAGAGCTGAAGCCGAAACCGTGCGCATTACCAACACCGAGAATGCGACCCGGATTCTGGTGGAGAACATCGTCAAACCATTAAAAGAGGAACTTCATACAACCAGAAATGAACTTCATACAACCAGAGAGAAACTATCGGCGAACGAGGAACTCATGGCCGGCATGCAAAAAGAACTGGCCTCTACCAAGAGAGCTGTGTCCCGCCTGTCCAGGGCGGTTGAATCTGCTAAAAACTGTCCTCATACTGACGATTGCGTTGTTCTTTACAAGCTGCGCAACAACAAAAAAGAGTCAGACGGAGCAGATACAGACATCCTCGACATTCGAGAAGACAGACACGATGTCGATGGTGACCAGGTCGATAACAACACAGACAATCCCGGAGAGTCGGGTGGATCTGACAATATCCGTGGACAGCCTCCTTAAACTACCCGAGGGAGCGACCTATCGCCGGAGTAACGAACGCGCTCATGTGGAAGCCTCTCAGAAAGACGGCGTCATCTACATCATCGGTACGTGCGACAGCCTACAGCGCCAGGTGGAATATTATGAGGCACTCTATCATAGCGCACGTGACGCACTGGAAAGTTACCACGCGACTGTCATGGAAGAGACAAAGGCCCGGGAATCCCCCTTGAGCATATTTGTCAAAGGGCTTGTTCTGGGACTTATTGCCGGATTAACATTAACTTCTTTCATCAAAATCTCAAAACGACGCAAAAATGAATAAAGACTTTATGTACGGCATCGGTGCCGTCAAATATAAAGGAAAGGAAGTCGGCTATATCGCCAAAAACTCCTTCGACATGGGAGGCACAAAGCCCGAATCCACCGAGATTGAGGCTGAGCAGGTTCCCGGCGCTCCAGTCCTGGTCATAGCTCAGTCCAACGGCAAGATCGCGCCCAAGTTCGACATGATCCGGTTGAATTTCGAGAGCCTGGAGCAGTTCCTTGGCGGCAAGCCCCATAAGTCCGGCGAGAAAATTGTCGGCTGGACGGCTCCGAGAGCAGCGATGGTCATGGAAGGACCGTGGGAGATTGACCTCGTATCCGGTCAGTCAATCCTCATTCCCAATGCCACCCTGCTTTCCGACCTCGGCGGTAAGCTCACACTGACCGAGACTGCCAAGATTGAGGTCGAGCTGAAGGTCACCATGCCATCTGCTGCCAAGGTGCCTCCTTACGGCGTATTCGCCAGCGATTCACTCCCCACCGAATGGTCGGAGGGGAACGGATGGCTGCTCCCCGAGGACACCGAAACCGCATGATAACGTATGGATATCACGCTTGAGCGGGCCATACAGCGCGAAGCTGCCGACGCGCTGCTGAATATAGGCATATCAATTCCGCTTAAGGAATTCAAGTTGCCTTTCAGGGAACGCCCCGTAAAACTGCGTGTGACACTCAAAAGACCATATATGTCCGGGCAGATCCAGTTTGCCCGGACATATCTTTCAATGGAGGTCACAGCAGAGCAGATGGCGGCATTTACTAAAGAAGACCAGATGCGGTTCATGGCGAAGCACGGAGCAGCGCTCTGCCAGATGATAGCCTACACTATTTGCGTGGGACCGGTGCGCCGTCTGTTAGTTCGGCCGGTGTCATGGTTTATCCGGAACTGTGTGGAGCAGCATATCATTTTGGCTGCGGCGCAGAAATTCGTAAGCCTAATGGGCACCGACCCTTTTATACCTATTATCAGATTAGCCGAACGGACGAATCCGATGAAGCTGAGACTGAGCCGGGCAGCGAAGGGGAGTTAAAGAGCGGTTACGAGCCCTCCCATAGCCCCTTCGGATTTATATGGCAGGTGGCTGACGCCACAGGCTGGAATGTGGACTACATACTTAACAAAGTAAATTATCAGACCCTGATAATGATGCTTAGTGACGCTCCACGATACAGGAGCGGACGCAAGGCATCACAGTCAAACAAAACTGCCGGCGCTACCGCAGAGGATGATGCTCGGGAAGTTGAAGGATTCTTCAGAAGCAATTTAAAACAGTGACACATGAAGCCAGTTGAGCTTGAGATATTCCTTCAGGACGGCCTGTCACCCGGTCTTAAAAAGGCCGGGCAGACCGTCAGTTCCTTTTCCAACGACACCAAGCGTCAGCTCAAGGATGTTGCCGGAGCATTGACTGTGCAGCGCGGGATTGTGCGCGATCTTGAGACACAGTACCGGGAACTTGAGAAATCTGTCAAGAAGATGGCTCCGGGGCAAGCTGCCGCAAAGGCATCCTCCCAGCTTGCCGCACTCAAAAAGGAACTCGACGCGGAGAAGGCCGGACTGGAAGAATTGACAAAGCAGCAGCGAGAGCTCAAACTTGAGGCGGAGAATGCCGGTGTCTCACTCCGGCAACAGCTCCGAAGTGTTCGGGAAGAGATAGCCACGCTATTACTTGCTTATCGGTCGTTGACAGATCAGGAAAAACAATCTGCCCAGGGCAAAGAACTTGCCCGGCATATTGATGAACTTACGGAGAAAGCCGGAGAGCTTAACGATGCCATCGCCGACACATCTCAGGCAATTAATAATGCCGCATCCGACTCAAGAGGATTTGACCAGTTTGCCGGAGGCATCCAGCTTGTCGTTGATGGATTCGGCCTTGCTACCGCCGGTGCTCAGGCACTCGGATTGAGCGAGTCCGATCTTATGGAGGTTCAGACACAGCTCCAGACGGCGCTTGTGGCGAGCAATGCACTGACCTCAATGCAGGTCAACCTTCAGAAGCAGTCGGCCCTCATGCAGGGCGTCAATGTTATACAGACTAAGGCTGCCGCCACCGCTGAAACAATCCGCGCGTGGGCGGTGGGTCGTGGTGTGATTGCCACCAAGGCAGCTACGATAGCACAGGCAGCTTTCAATGCCGTGGCAAAGGCAAACCCTTACGTGCTACTTGCGATGGCGGTTGTGACTGTTGTCGGTGCTCTGTATGCCCTCGCGAAAGGGAATGAGGCTGCTAAGAAAGCTGAGGAAGAACGTCAGCAACAAATGGAGAAAGCGCGTGAGGAACAGGAGGAATTTGCCCGGACAGTGGCCACTGCTGCCGGAGAACAGATTGCGTCTTTCCTCAAATTGAAACGTGCATGGGAGAACCTTGGAGACAGTTTCGATAAAAAGAAGAAGTTCATAACGGATACCAAGGAAGAATGGCGCAAGCTCGGTAAAGAGATAGGCAGCGTCAACGATATGGAGAAGATCTTCCGTCAGCATACGAAGGATATGATGACGGCGATCATTCTCCGCGCAGAACTGAAAGCCTATGAGACCCGTATTCAGAATGTCGCAGACCAGATGGTTGAGGATATTGAAAAGAATAAAACATACAAATATGTTCCGGCAACTACCGAAACAAGATTCGTCGATCTGACTGAGGCCGAAAAAGCGGCCATTTCCGACCGTGACAGTGCCGGAAACTTTGTAACAGGCGGTCGCGGGGAACGAAATATCCGAATGGTGAACGGAGCCTCTTCATATTGGGCTCTTACTGACGAGGGTGCGCGTATTGTCACTCAGATGCGCAGGGATGCAGGTAATGCTTCGGCTTTGGCCGCTCAGAACAATGCCCGGACAAACGCTGAAAGGACTATTCAGGGATATATCGGTGAAATGAATCGATTGGCCGATCAACTTGACGCTACAATGGCAAATATTCCTGGCACAAATGTTGATTCGGATGGGGGCAAGCCGGACAAACCCGATGAGCCGGACAAACCCGACAAAGATGATCGTGTTGAGCAGGAACGTCGTGCCGCAGAAGAATTGCAGAAACTCCGTTGGCAGAATGAGCAGGATGAAATAAACCAGATGGCTGATGGCGCAGAGCGTCGTCGCCGGCAGATTGCCTTGGACTATAAAAAAGAGATTGCCGAGATAGAAGCCCAGAGGGCATCTTTCAAAGCGCTGAACAAAGAATCCGGAGCGACAGGGCTAAATGCTGACGGATTGACTGAAACTCAACAGTCCGAGATAGACAGAGCCGGACGCATTGCTCTTGAGAACCGGGACAAAGCCATGCAGGAAGTCTATTTGCTCGAACTGCAGCACATGGAGGAATATCTGAAGGAGTACGGTACATTCCAACAGAAAAAACTCGCTATGTCGGAAGAATACGACCGTAAAATAGCCGAAGCCTCCGATGAATGGGTAAAGAAGTCTCTGGAAAAGGAGAAGGCAACGGCCCTTCAGAACATCGAAATAGATGCAATCAAACAGTCGGTGGACTGGGGAAGCGTGTTCAGTGGTTTCGGCACCATGTTCCGCGATCAGCTTGAACCTACCATTGCCAAACTCCGGGCAATCTCTGAGACTGAGGAATTTCGGAATTCGGACCTTCAGGATCAGCAGACTCTCTACGAGCTTATCGCCAAGCTCGAAGAGGCAAACACGTCATGGGACAGCGGAATATTCGTCACTCTCGGGAACGATCTCACCGCATATCAGAAAGCCATGCGTAATTACATGGACGCCCAGGATAAGGAAAGGCTTGCGACAGAGGCTTTGACCGCAGCTAAGATAAAACTCGCCCAGGCAGAGCAAAGTGGCAATGCCGATGCTATTGCAGCTGCTAAAACCGAAGTGGCGACCGCCACCACAAATATGAACGAAGCATCCGACCGGGTACGCTCCTTCGGCGCGGATGTGCAGGATGCCTCCAATAGCCTTCAGGCATCTACCACGCGCGTCAATAATATGTTCAATACGCTTGTCTCCAGTCTTGCCGGACTTAAATCCGGCAGCCTGCAGGGCGTGGGTGAAAGTCTGATGAGCCTTGACAAACTTTTTAACAACAGCGCCATTACAAACGCCGTTGGCGGGGCCCTTGCGAACGGCATGTCGAAACTACTTGGTAATTCCGCTATCGGGAAAAGCGTTTCAGCTGCTCTTGGCAACAGCGGAATGATCGGTCAGATCATATCAGCTGTCCTTTCTCTACTGGATATCCTCAAAGATGGCATAGGAGTTCTGGTATCAAGCCTGATTGATACCGTGCTCAATGCCATATCCGGCATACTCACGAATCTGTTGAACGGAAAAATGTTCGTTCAGATAGGACAATCGCTTATCGACGGTATCGCCGGAATATTTGATGCCATTACATTCGGAGGTTTCACCTCATGGTTCAGCTCAAGCAATGCCAAGGAGGTGCAAGCTACTATTGACAATCTGACAGAACGAAACGAATTGCTACAGACCGCCATAGAGGACTTGACTGACGAAATCAAGGCAGGCAAGGGAGGCAAGAGTGTCGCAGCATACCGGGATGCCTATAATTATCAGCGCGAAACCAATGCTAATTATCTCGGCATCGCCCAGGCCCAGGCAGGATACCACGGTAGCCACCACAGTTGGAATTACTATTGGGACGGATTCTCTCAGGAACAGATTGCGCGGCTGAGCCGTCAGATCGGCCGCTCGTGGGATGGCAATATCTGGAGTCTATCGCCGGAGGAAATGAAGATGCTCCGCGCCAATGTCGATATGTGGAAGCAGATTCAGGACACCGGCAAAGGCGGGTACGGCGGCAGACTGACAGAAAAACTCAACGACTATATCGCCCAGGCCGGCAAACTCGAGGAACTGACAAACGAACTGTACGAAGGATTGACAGGGATTTCCTTCGATTCCATGTATGACAGCTTTATTGATCAGCTCATGGATATGGAGGCGAGCACGGAGGATTTTGCTGACAATATCAGCGAATACTTCATGCGTGCCATGCTTTCCAACAAAATCGGCGAAATGTATGCCGACAAGCTGGAGGAATGGTGGAAGAAGTTCGGAAAGGCGATGGAAGACAATGACCTTACCGAAGCCGAACGCAATGCCCTGTCCGAAGAGTACCTGAGATATGTCGAGGAAGCCATGAAGCTCCGCGATCAACTCGCGGCAGCCACCGGTTACGGCAGTGATGACAAAGGTTCATCGCAGTCCGGAAAAGGCGGCAGTTATAACGCCATGAGCCAGGACCAGGGTACGAAACTCGAAGGACTGTTTGTCTCGGTACAGGGCCATGTGGCCAGTATCGACACCATTGTTGAAAATGTGGCCGAGCGTATGAGTGCTGCCGAGGGATACCTTGCCCAGATTGCCGAGAATACGAAATCTAATGCGGCGTCTGCCGAAGAGATAAAGGAACTGCTTATAAAAATCGCCAGAGACGGCATCAGAACCAAATAATAATGGACACATCCGCACTGAAGGGCCTTGTCTTTATAAACGGCAAGGATATATGGACTGAATTCGGAGCCTTTCTTACCGAGGAGAAGAAAGGCGGCCGGGACAACCTCACATCCATAATGGCGCCGTCAAAGGTAAAGAGCCATGTCGGCGTCAATATCCGGGAACATGACGGCACGAAATATTCCGGGAAACTCGATGTCAAAAACGAAGAGCGGGATGTCACACTGCATTTCGCCATATTCGCCGGAACCAGGAATGAGTGGCTGATTAGATACCGCTCGTTCATCACATTCCTAAAGACCGGAGAAAACGGATGGCTTTCGGTGCGCTTGCCGGAACTCGGGCTGACCATGCGCATGTTCTATGTCGATTGCCCGGGATACAAGCCGCTCACATACCTCTATAACGAAGGGGTCCAGGCAAGCCGCTTCAAGGTGAAATTCCGCGAGCCTGTACCGTCATTCTAACTGAATTAAAACGCCGTTCAAATATGCTTATAACGATATACGACAAAGTCGGGAACCCGAAAGTGGAACTGTCCCCTAACGACAGCTCCACCCAGGCGACAGAGATACAGGGCGACAATGTCCTGACTCTCTCGTTCACCTATTACGAGCATATAGACCTTGATGTCGATGACTATGCCGACTTCGAGGGGGAGCGCTACTGGCTCACCGAGAAATACCGTCCGAAGCAGAAATCCACGAAAGAGTGGAGTTACGACATCAAGCTCTATGGTGTGGAGAGCATGATCAAGCGTCTGCTCGTAATCAAGACCGTTGACAATGAGGAAGAGCCGGTGTTCACCCTTACCGCCCTGCCCCGGGAACATGTGGCGATGATAGTCCACTGCATGAACGACGGCATGGGCAATATCACAGACTGGAAGGTCGGACAGGTTGACGGCACCGAGAATATCGTCATCGACTACTTCGGCAAATACTGCGACCAGGCTCTCAAGGAGATTGCCGAGAAAGTCGGCGCCGAATGGTGGGTGGAAGGACAAACCGTCAATATCTGCAAATGCGAACATGGCGAGCCGGTTTTCATGGGCTATGACAAAGGACTGACCAGCATAGAACCGACAACCGCCGACAATGTCGATTTTTATACCCGACTATACCCCGTAGGCAGCAGCCGGAACATATCCCGCGAGAAATACGGATATTCGCGGCTCCAGTTGCCCGGCGGCCAGAAATATGTCGAGATGAATGCCGACAAATATGGCCGCGTGGATCATTACGAGGCTGACGCATTCGCGGACATATATCCGCGTCGCACCGGTGTGGTAAGCAACGTCCGGAGCGGAGTCAAGACCGGCGAGGACGGAAAACCATTCACAATTTACTATTTCCGCGATGACAGTCTGCCGTTCAACCCCAACGACTATGAAATCGGCGGTCTGGTCAAGCGTGTGTCATTCCAGGAAGGAAGCGAGCTTGCCGGACTCGGCGACGAGGAAGACGGTACATATTATTTCGAGGTAAACTACAACAGCGACACCCGGGAATTTGAGATAATCACCATCTGGCCCTATGACGATGACACGCAGTTGCCCGGCGGTACGCTCGTGCCGAAAGCCGGCGACAAATATATCCTGTGGAATCTCAGGATGCCGGATGAATATTATGCCCTTGCCGAAGAAGAATTCCTTACTGCTGTAAATAAATATAATGCAGAACATAACCTCGACCTCACTGTTTACAAGGCATCCACGGACCATGTATGGATAGAGGACAATGGCGTCGACCTCTCGATAGGCCGCAGGGTGCGCCTCGAGAGCGAGGAGTATTTTCCTGAATTCGGATACCGTGACAGCCGCATTACCAGAATAACCCGGAAAGTAAACCTTCCGTCGCAGATGGATATCGAGATTGGCGACGCTCTGAGCAGGACATCGATGCAGCGCATGTCCGATTCCGTTAGCGATGCCAAGAGTTATGCCCGGTCAATCGGAGAGTCAACGGCTCTTCCGGACATTATACGCACATGGGACAAGACCGTGCCGACCGACAACAACCTCTTTTCGGCCCGACGCAGTCAAAGGGAGTTTATCAGCAAGAACAGCCCCGACCGCGCCAAAAAGAAAATCATATTCGAGGAAGGTATCGATGCCGGTGATTTCATCGCCGGGGCGCAGGGTGGCACCATAGATGGCAAAGGAAACGCCGAGCTGCTCACACTTGTTGTGCGACTGCTGATGAGCAGCCCCAAATTTGTAGACGGTCTGACCGGCGAAGGATGGCGTATCTGGCTTGAGAACGGGTTGTCGCACCTTACTGTCGACAAACTCACCGTGCGCCAGGTAATGACTGTCCTCGAGCTGCTTATTGAGAAAATCCGCAGCGTCGGCGGACAGATATGCGTGTCTGCAGCCAACGGCAAAATAAAGGAAATACAAAAGGTCAACGGTCAATATATAATCACATTCGAGCAGGAGAACACGTTTGTCACCCACGACCTCATGCGTTGCCAGACATTCACCGGCGGCAATCTGAAAAGTTATTGGGTCGAGATAGCCGGCGTGAACGGAGGCAATGCGATTATCCCGGAATCCGAATTTGCCGGTGCCATTCCGATGCCCGGCGACGAATGTGTGCTGATGGGTAACACCACAGACAAGAACCGACAGAACCTCATACTCATATCCGCCACAGAGGACGGACAACCTCGTATTGATGTCCTCGATGGCGTGCATGACAAGAATTTTACAGACTGCCTTCGCACACGCCTCGGAAACCTTGACGGCATAACCGATGACTGGTTCCCGGCAGACAATCAACCCCACGGCAACGGCCTTTATTCCGACAATGCATATCTACGAGGCACTTTCCTTCTTGTCACAGGCGAGGACATCAAGACCAAGTTCGAGATAGTAGAAGGCAAGATTGAAAGCATGGTCGAAGCCGTGCGCAATGATTTTTGGGTTGGTAAAGGATATCTCAGCAATCCTGCTTTCACATCCGGCATGGAAAAGTGGGATACATCCAATGAGGCAGTCTTCTTTCTTGTCGGCAATAAATGGATATGGGCAAATAACAATGTCCTCTCCAAGAAGGGGGATGGTGTAAGCATAATCAAAGAAGACGGTCGCACGATTTTACGTATCATAAACAAATATATTCTACAGCAAAACGCCAATCTATGCAGTAAACCCACATTCGCGACCAACACCGACGGCAAGATGGAGGCGCTCCCTGTATATTTGAGTTTTTTATACAAGTGTGTCAAACCTGGCAAATTGACAGTCAGATTCGATAATGTGGATAAAACCGGCTTCGAAAACTTCAACTCCTTTGAGGTTGAAGAGGAACTGATGAAAACAACCAGTTATATTCAGTTCAATTGCGATGGCCTTTGGAACGGTACTGGCGATTTTATGCTTTCTTTCACCGGCGAAATCTATCTGTATATGCTTGTCCTGTCAACAGACAAAATCGAGGCGCTCACATACAAGTATCGAACTTTGTTCGAGCAATCTGAAAAACTGATCAAGATTGCAGCTCAGAATTTTGACAGTAACGGTCAAGTGCTTGCTGAATCTGGAATACTCACCACAGCTCAAATGACGGGGCTTTACGCTATAAATAGTGATGGCCAATTGACGGCGTTTGTTGGAGCTGGTCAGGATGGAATTAAAATTAAAGCCAGCAACATACAATTCGAGGGCTTAGTAACTGCCAATGGCAATTTCAAAATCCTTGAAGATGGCAGCATTGAGGCTCGAAGCGGTACATTCTCGGGATATATCAGAACTACGTTCAAGGACATATTTGATAGCGATGTTGTTGAATATGGCGTGCGCAGATATGGACAAGGCGCTGGCTTCGCGCCCAGATACAAGGTGCAAAACGACTTGAATCTCATCCTGCATACGCGCACCGAAGTGGTTTTGCCGGTTAGCGCAGAGTATATTGGGGCGCGAATAGTATTATGCGAGCCGCTGGGCATCTATTCGCTTAATAGTGAAGGTGCTTTCGTTTACTGCGAAGATGATTCCAGCATTGGAGGCATATATCCGTCGAACGCTGGAGAATATGAATTCACCAGCTATACTCATCATATTCAATTTAGCAATGGTATGATTGAGCTTATAGCAATTCCGGCTCAAAACCCAACGGATGGTTCTCCATCATGCAAATGGATGCTTCTCAGTAAGGGCGCTGGATTCGTTCAAGGATATAAATTAGAAACTAACTCATAACAGCATGCTATGGAACTAAATTTTAAGCAATTCAGAATTCCCACGGGGATTGACATGAAGGTATATCGAACAGGAGATGCACGCGAAAGCGTTGCTAATATGATATATTTGAACGTCAATGGAATACGGGCCCACGCTCTCGCGCTCAAAATATATCAGAGCGAAGGCCTGACAGATTTTTCTGCTGACGAAATAAATGTCATCAGAGAAGTCTCTTATAAGTATGCTACGCCAGCATTTATCGATGGCTTGAACGTACAACTTAATCAGTATTAAATCATGGCACTATCACAAGCAGAAATAAAACAGGTACTCGATGCCATTAAAGCCGAGAGCCAAGATTTAACTACACTTGACGTGGCAACGTCTCTCAATGGGATCACGAGCCTACCGGCTATGCAGGCGGCGAAGATGGTTCTCGCGCCTTTGGCATTGCTTTCAAAGCCCGCTCAAGATGCAGCGGCAATAGCCAATAACGCAGCGGCTTCTGCGAATACCGCGGCCTCAAATGCCAATACGGCTGCAACGAATGCCAATGCGATGGCGACATCACTTGAAACATATGGCACTGATGTCGCTGCCATTAGAGCGGCAATTATATCACTGCGAGATGACCTCACACGTGTTGAGGCTGACCTCGACGCCCTCGATCACGACAATGCCACCGAGGCCATCGAGAGCTTCCGCGAAATCCTCGCATTCCTCGATGGATGCAAGGATGACGAAACCCTCCTGGCAAAGCTCACCGAGATAAAGGCTCTCATCACCGCCGAGGCCACCGACCGCCAGAGCGCCATCGCTCAGGCCCTCAATACCGCGCAGGTCGCCGATGCTGAGCTCCAGGAGCAAATCGCCGAGCATCGCCGCGAGCTCCACTATCTCCCGGACAACTTCGCCACGGAGAAGGCGCTATTCACCGCAGCCGGCACCTACACTATCGGCACCCAGCCCATCAAGCCGGGCGCACTGCTGCTGGGCTGCGTAGATGAGTGCTGGGGTGTATACCAGTACGTGTATTTCAACGACGAGGTCGAGATTTCGGCGCAATCCGAGGAGGCCGTGCAGGCGGTGCCTGCCACCGCTCCTCCTGCCGTCAAGCATGACACCAACATCTCCAATCCCGACAACTGGGTGCGTCTGGCAACCGTCGAGGATGTGAACGCCGCGCTGGATGCACTTAACATTTACAATTTCGGCACGCTCGAACTGGATTTCACGAGCGACAACTGGTTTACCATCATTCCGCAAGATGCTATTTGTCCTCAGACAGATGGTATTTTTGCGGCCTGGGAGGCAGGCAAAAAAATTGTAGGCCGGTTTGTAGTGACGAAGCGAGTGCAGCAGGGCAATAGCAGTTCGATGGTTACGCAGCCGTTCGATTCTTTCACTATCGACTATGGCGGCGAGGATAGCCATACGCACAACCCCTCCATACGTTTCCACTGCCTTTCTGCCGATACCTCCGATACGAATATCCGCGTGCGCAGCGTGCGTGTGTATTTCTCCAGATACAGCGCCGGCGAAGATCTCAAATACGCCTATGGCTCTTCGGCGATGTCGCAGATTGACCTCCCTCCGGGCTTGAATGTAAATGACTGGACCAACCGCATCGGCGAGCGGCTTACGGCGCTGGAAAAGAATGTGCCCGTCGTCGAGCTGACCGCCGAGGAAATCGCCGCGTTTCTTCCTCACGACGATAGCCAGATAGCCACCCTGGAGCTCGATGCCGAAGACGATATGGCTGTAACCGATGAGCCCGCAACTTGTGAGGCGCTGGAGCGCTTCCGGACACGCCTCCGTGAAATGCGCGGGCGCTCTGTTTTCAAACCCAAAGAAGTGTATAACCCTAACGACTACATAAACAGCTATGAGCACGAATAAGAAATATGTCGGCGAGGAAGCAGCCCGGGCTTTAGCCGCCGGAATAGGCGCAGCCACTCCGCGTACGTGGGATTTAACCCCCGATGACCTTGATTCCGTCACTCAGGAGGAACAGGACGGGATGATACTTCTGCAGTTCCCCACTCCTGCCAGTTTAAAGGCCGGCATGGCGGATATTAAGGCCGGTGACCTGCTGGATGCTTCAAAGGTTGTCGATGCATCGGCATTCCATCTGACGGTGATGGATGTGCTGCGGAATGAAGAAAACGGTGTTGTATATTGCACTGTGTATGCGTCAATGACGGAGGCTGGGGAAGGGGTTGCATACTACTTTCACATTCGCAATGAAACTGTTGATATTGTTGTCCTCCCTCTCGTCGAACCGGACCCGCAGAAGCTTTCCGCATCAGCAGGCGGTAGTTCCTGGCAGTACGGCGCAATCCCCAATTGGGGAGATTTAGGCGAGCGCCCCTCGGACTGGCGTTATTACGGAACTGGCTCTGCCGCCCAGCCAATTGAATTTAAAATTGGCGATACTTTCCGCACGCCCACGTTGGTACCCTACGGCTGCCCTCCCTCCGAGGCTTCTGACGATCCGGCCGACCAGCCCTCGGCCAACTACGCCGAAGGCACAATTGTTGGCACGGGGAAGGTTCAGAACGTGCCATATCTCGTAGTAGTCGGAGCTGCCCGCTTCGGCAAAAAGCAAGGCGCAACTGACAAGGATGCCGAGACCATCACCGCGCCGGGCATCTTCTACGTCACACACCCGTCAACCAACTACTGGTATGTCAAGTTCTATCCCCTGCTTAACAAGTGGAGGGAGCTGGAGAAAATTGCCGGTGAGATATTGGTGATTTCGGCAGGCTTAGGGATTGCGGATGAAAAAATTAATGCGACTCGTGATAAGCTCGGTGGGATGACAAATGCAGTCCGGCCACGCGTAATTGTGGGCCGGTTGCCGAGAATCGGAAGCAAGAGCACCCATAACTATTACCTGACGCCGCAGTTGCAATACAGTGACGGATCACAGATTCATGTAAGCCTCAACACCCAGTCCTTTCGGAGATGGTGTGGGGATGCCGACGTTACAGAGCCTTTCATCATCGAAGCTGTCGGGTTGCAGCGCGTTTATCTTTCCGGGGCTCCCGGCGACCCAACGAAAGATATTGCTACTTCGATTTCGCCGGTAAACATCTCCGTCGAGAATGGCGTAGCAACAATCACAAAGAAAACGCTTGGCCAAATATCTCTGTGGCCCTATGGGTTGCATGCTGATATGGCAGTATACAAGGACCCATTCGGCTTCGGTCCGCAAACTTCCGACGGCAGGTTAATTGTGCGATATGACGAAGTGCGCGGATGGATAGGCTGCAATTTCCCGCATCGCGCTGGAGGTTTTGCCATTGATAGGCTCGCGCCTCCGACATATGCGGAGGTAGTAGCAGTACTTTTGCATCGCCACCCTCCACGAGCGAACAAATATATTCAGATCCAGTTCCGCAGCAGGGCTGTGAAGCCTAAGGGCGCAACGGCCACGGAAGCTACTAACAAATACCATTTCTGGTCGTATAAAAAGAACTGGGGTGCCGTTTTCCGCGTGCGCCGAACGCACGGCCAACGGTACAAACGCACAACTGACAACCCGGATACAGGAGAACGCGTTAAAAGTCCATCCTATGCCCATAGAAATTTCGGGGCATCAGAATGGCATTACTATTCTGTAAAATGGCGCAGCGTAGTTGGCTCCGATGGCAAGAAAGAACGTAGGATAGCGGCTCTCCGGCGGCTGGGATAAAAGGAAAGCCGCCCACTCCCGGATTACATGCAGTAGCATTGACGTACCAGAAGTTGGGCGGTATTCCATTGCAAATATAGCAACTAATTGTTTAACCGCCAAATATCTTTATGTGTTTTTTAGCTGAAATGATGGGGCATGGAGGTGGAGCATGGAGGTGCCTGGTGTAGTGCAAATACATGTTACACCAAGTCGCAGGGAGTATTGCCACGCGCAAACCATTCTTCTTAATAATTTAACAGATAACAGAGGCTCCCATTGTCGAAAATATCACAAGAATGGCCTACGAACTATATACGCAGGCCATTCAAATACTATATTAGAATGATAAAAACACAAATTTAGGGGTACGTTTCGTTTTGTAGGAATGAATCGTTTCGTTTTGTTTCTGGCACATTTCGTCTTCAGTGCGTCGCACGTTTCGTTTTGCGGATTATAGACCTCTCCATAGCCCATCCGGCTGGCGAGGGCGTTGTTAGAACGGTTCGGATGGCAGGAGCCTGCGGGTGAGGGCGAAGGGAGTTGACTCGAGTCAATGACCGAGCCCGAACCTACAGGCGACGAACCAGACGGGCCGTTATAACGGCGCCATCGAAACGTTAAATAAATTTAAGAATTAAAATTATGGGGGAATTTGGGCTGTTTCGCGAAAAATTCTTATCTTTGCACGAAAATTTGCGGCTGCTACAATCGTTTGAACCTCAGCTATGTGGGCGGCCGCCAACCCCGAAGCGGATCAGACTTGCGCTGCAAGCCTGGCCGCAAGCAGTGTGAATAAGAGACTTAATTAATATATTTTCAGTAACTTAACAAAAGCAAATGGCAAAAGAATCAATGAAAGCCCGCGAAGTGAAGCGCGCTAAGCTCGTTGCCAAGTATGCCGCCAAGAAGGCTGCCCTCAAGGAAGCCGGCGACTACGAAGGCCTTCAGCTCCTGCCGAAGAACGCATCGAGCGTACGCCTCCACAACCGCTGCTCCATTACCGGCCGCCCCAAAGGCTACATGCGTCAGTTCGGCATCTCGCGTATCCAGTTCCGCGAAATGGCTTCCGCAGGCCTCATCCCGGGCGTGAAGAAAGCAAGCTGGTAAGCAGAGCAGGCGATTCGCTCCGAGAGCTTTCGCCCCAACCTTCCACCCTGATAGCTCGGGGCCGCGTCGCTTAAGGAAAAATCGACAGCAGCGCGCGGCAGAAGGCTGTGAGCCAAGCCAAGGCCCGCCGGGTAAGCCTCAGTCTGCGAGAAACCCCCGGACGGCAACCAGCAGGCCACGTGCCCGAGAGCTATAGTATCAAAACCCGTTTTAAACAAACAAAAAAATGACAGATCCCATTGCAGATTATCTGACCCGACTGAGGAATGCCATCAAAGCTCAGCACCGCGTTGTTGAGATTCCCGCATCCAACCTCAAGAAGGAAATCACGAAGATTCTCTTCGAACAGGGCTACATCCTCAACTACAAGTTCATCGAGGGTGAGAATCCCGCCGGTGCCATCAAGGTGGCCCTCAAGTACGATCCCGTTGACCGCGTCAACGCCATCAAGGGCCTCGTGCGCGTAAGCCGTCCCGGTCTGCGCCAGTACACCGGCTACAAAAATATGCCCCGAGTTCTCAACGGCCTCGGTATCGCAATCCTTTCCACCTCGAAAGGCGTGATGACCAACAAGAAAGCTGCCGAGGAAAAAATCGGCGGCGAAGTGCTTTGTTACGTTTATTAATCTTAAGGAGGAAACAACATTATGTCAAGAATAGGTAAAGCCCCCATCGAGATTCCCGCAGGCGTAACAGTGAAAGTCGACGCCAACAACGTCGTCACCGTTAAAGGCCCCAAAGGCGAACTCTCTCAGGCAGTCAACCCTGAATTCGAAGTAAAGATAGAAGACGGCCACATCCACATCGTCCGTCCCACCGACGACCGCGAACACCGTGCCCAGCACGGTCTCTACCGCTCGCTGGTCCACAACATGGTTGTAGGCGTGTCCACCGGCTACCGCAAGGAAATGGAACTCGTAGGCGTAGGCTACCGCGCCAGCGCTACGGGCCAGGTGCTCGAGCTTTCGCTCGGCTTCTCCCATGCAATCTTCATCAAGCTTCCCGCCGAAGTGAAGGTAGAAGCTAAATCCGAGCGCAACAAAAACCCCCTCATCATTCTCGAAAGCGACGACAAGCAGCTTCTCGGCCAGGTATGCGCCAAGATCCGCTCCCTCCGCAAGCCCGAACCCTACAAGGGCAAAGGTATCAAGTTCGTAGGCGAAGTTATCCGTCGCAAGTCTGGTAAAACGGCCGGTGCCAAATAAAATGTAAACTATCATGATCTCCAAGCAAGAAAGAAGAAATAAGATCAAGGCACGCATCCGCGGTAAAGTTTCCGGCACCGCCGCACGTCCGCGCATGAGCGTGTTCCGCAGCAACAAGCAAATCTACGTTCAGCTCGTCGACGACCTCGAAGGCAAGACGCTTTGCTGCGCCTCCTCCAAGGGAATCGAGGAAGGAACAAAATCTGAAATCGCCGCCAAAGTCGGCAAAGCCATCGCCGAGAAGGCCCTGGCAGCCGGCGTGACCGAAGTGGTATTCGACCGCAACGGCTACCTTTTCCACGGCAGAGTTAAATCATTGGCTGACGCAGCTCGCGAAGGCGGTCTTAAATTCTAATCATCATCATGGCAAATAAGAACAACCGAGTAAAATCTACCAGCGATATCGAGTTGAAGGACCGCCTCGTGGCCATCAACCGCGTTACCAAGGTGACTAAAGGTGGCCGCACCTTCACCTTCGCCGCCATCGTCGTCGTAGGCAACGAAGACGGCATCGTAGGCTGGGGCCTTGGCAAAGCCAACGAAGTTACCGCAGCTATCGCCAAAGGCGTGGAAGCTGCCAAGAAGAACCTCATCCGCGTACCCGTGCACAAAGGCACAATCCCCCACGAGCAGTTCGCCAAATTCGGCGGTTCGCGCGTGCTCCTCAAGCCCGCATCCACCGGTACGGGCGTGAAGGCTGGCGGTGCCATGCGTGCCGTGCTCGAGAGCGTGGGCGTTTCCGACGTGCTCGCCAAATCCAAAGGCTCGTCCAACCCCCACAACCTCGTCAAAGCCACTATCGCAGCCCTCGGCGAAATGCGCTCCCCCGCACAGGTCGCCCAGAACCGCGGCATATCAGTCAACCAGGTGTTCAACGGCTAATCCATGCCCCAACTCTATTCCCGTTTTTAAAATGGCACAGATCAAAATCAAACAGATAAAGAGCCGCATCGGAGCCCCCGCCGTTCAGAAGCGCACCCTCGATGCTCTTGGCCTCAAGAAAATGAACCACACCGTGGTCAAGGAGGATACCCCCTCCATCCTCGGTATGGTAGAGCGTGTTCACCACCTCGTTGAGGTCACAAAGGCCTGAGATTGAATTCCGTCAATTAATTTATCCACACAGCTACTATCCAAACACTCCATATCATGGATTTAAGTAATCTGAAAGCAGCCGCAGGATCCACCTCCAACTCCAAGCGTGTGGGCCGCGGTCCCGGCTCCGGCAAGGGCGGCACATCGACCCGCGGTCACAAGGGTGCCAAATCCCGCTCCGGCTATTCGCGTAAAATCGGTTTCGAAGGCGGCCAGATGCCCCTTCAGCG
>ERZ836877.1239-NODE-1239-length-39833-cov-5.021570_pt1 | contig 39833 bp, 36 predicted proteins | sample MGYA00519469_ERZ836877 | MGnify/ENA primary metagenome ERZ836877 (study PRJEB31850, sample SAMEA3708809) | human gut metagenome | biome: human gut; feature: human-associated habitat; material: faeces | place: China | collected 2014 ...
CTACTACTTCTCTAAATCTTTGTAAATCAGTGCGCTGAAAGTCATAACCCCGAAACCACCGGGGTCACCACAAGAGAGATTGCCTTCAGGCAGTCTCTTTTTTTTGTCTAAAGAATTTTTTATTATCCGGTGCAAGGTTTTCATTATCCTTAGATTTAATATAATAGAACAACCAATAAAATCATAGCGATATGGCAAAACAACATCTTTTATTATCTGTCGTCGGAGTTGTGCTGCTCATGATGTTTCCATCATGTCTCAATGACGACGATTCTTCCGAGTTGCTGAGGCCGACGGCACTTGTTACCGTATGTCCTAATGCTGATGGCAGCTTTATAATGCAACTCGACGACGAGACACAGTTAGTACCGACGAATCTGAAATCTTCTCCTTTCGGGGCAAAAGAAGTCAGAGCCCTTGTGAACTATACGGAAACAAATGTTTCGCCGCAAGACAAAAAAACAAGGAATGTCGAAGTCAACTGGCTTGACAGCATCCGTACCAAATTACCGGTGGAAACTATGGGAGAACAAGATGCCGCCAAATTTGGGAATGATCCCGTTGAAATCGTGCAGGATTGGGTTACTGTGGCTGAGGACGGCTATCTGACGCTGCGGATACGCGCTCTCTGGAGTTCTCCCCATGCTACCCACGTTCTTAATCTTGTGACCGGAACCAATCCTAAAGACCCTTATGAACTTGAATTAAGACACGATGCCAAAGGAGACGATAACGGAAGCTGGGGAGATGCTTTGATAGCGTTTAATCTTAACAAACTGCCTGGCGCCGACGCCGGCAAAGCCAGAATCAAACTTAAGTGGAAGTCCTTTACAGGCGAAAAATCTGCTGAGTTTGAGATAAAGATGCGCCCGATAAAGCAAGAAATCGATGCAAATAATATCCGGCATTCCAAAGGCATAGAATAAAACAGCCAAAAAATCGTCTTTCCGATGCAAGATTTTGCAAAAGGAAGATTCAGGCATCGTTCCTTAAAAAATGGGAGCTCTCAGGAAATAGGTTTCAGCTATAAACAAACAACTATGATTAAAATATCAAAGTTCTTCAAACTTACCGCTGCCATGCTGGCCTGCGTGTCAGCTATTGCAGTGACATCCTGCGACAACAACGATGATCCCAAAGGCTCCGGACTCAAGTTCGACCCTGCCGATGTAGCAGTGGCACCCGGTGCAACTGCAACAGTGACGGTAAGTGAGGGTACGGCTCCCTTCACCGTCACATCGGGCGATGCCCAAATCGCTACGGCAAGTGTAAACGACAACACGATTACCATAACCGGTGTCGAAGAAGTCACAACGGCTGTCGTTGTTACGGATGACAAAGTCGCTGTAAAGGGCGTAAAAGCCGGAACCACCTCCATTACAGTCACAGACAAGGACAAGAAAACAGGTACTATCTCCGTAACCGTAAAGTAAAAATACGCTAACCCTTATTGGCGAAGGAGAAACGGATGTCATATAACCGTTTCTCCCGAGCCATTCTTATAAATCTAAGGTCTGGTGGCATCCATAGAAACTGACAACGAGGAACAGCTTCTTAACCTTGTCAAACAAGGCGATCCTATGGCTATGAGAACGGTATATTCCACATATATCCGATATCTTGCGGCTATATGTTCCCGTTATATCGTTAATGATGAGGATGTGAAAGATGTTCTTCAAGACTGTTTCTTAAAGATATTTTCAGGTATTCTTTCATTTCAATATCGTGGAAAAGGTTCTCTGAAAGGATGGATGACAAAAATCACCGTTAATGAAACACTGAAATTTCTTCAAAAAAACAATCGCTTTGAATTTGTTGAAATATCGGAACAAGAACATGACAAACCGGATAAGGATCCGGATGTGGATGCACTGCCTTCATCAGTGTTATTCAAACTTATACGTGAACTTCCCGATGGATATAGAACAATATTCAACTTATATGTCGTTGAAAACAAAAGCCATAAGGAAATCGCAAAATTGCTTGACATAAAAGAAAGCACTTCGGCCTCACAGTTGCACCGCGCTAAATCTTTATTGGCGACTAAAATCAGGCAATATAACTCTTAACATCCATATTACTATGAACGAAGATTGGCTACAAAAAGTCCATGACCGAATGACCGACTACGAAATCGACGAGCCGGGAAATCTGTGGGATGCCATAGAATCACAGCGGGCTGAAACTTCATCAACTTCCCGTCCGACGAAGCGTCCTGTGATGATATGGGTAAAAAGGAGTATCGCTGCCGCCGCAATGATTGCAGTCGTCATATCAGCGGGCGTTCATTTAATCAATATAAAACAGGAAGCATCCCTGGCACCACTGCGGACCAAAGCAACCGATAATCCTGCGAGCAGTTTGGAAAATAGTACGCAGAACATAATTGCTCACACTGTCCGGGACAAGCAACCGTCTAAAACTCTGATTGCTCAAAACACGCTTCCGGCGCATGACTCCGATATGTTGCCGCCCCTGCCATCCGTGCAGACGGAAGTGCAGGCGGAGACAGCCGATAATCATCCTGATGAAAATCGGGATAATCCATCTGTGGTCGAAGACAAACCGGTTAAAACCAATGACACCTCTGAAAAAGTTGAGCGTATCGGAAAGCAACAGTTCCCTTCGAAGGCTGATAATGGCTACATCGCTTCAATACCTAAAAAAGTGTCAACCTCGAACAATGTATCCGTTTCCATATACAGTTCGGGTGGAACCGGTTCGGCATTGTACTACAATTCAAAAGGTGATTCATTTGTAGAAGCCACAGTCGGACCGGATGATTCGGACTGGGCGGACAAGCCCTTGTTAGGTATTCTTCTCTTTAATCAGGGCAAAGACATTGAAACGGACATCAAACATCGACTTCCCATACGGGCCGGAATTTCATTTACTTATAATTTCAACGAAAGATTCGGCATAGAAACAGGCCTGAGTTATGCCAATCTTACCTCTGATGTCAGGGAAGGGAGCGAGAGCCATTATTATACAGGCGAACAAAAGCTGCATTATATCGGCATTCCTCTCAATCTGAAATACCGTGTCCTTTCGTGGAAAAGATTGGATCTGTATGCATCGGCAGGGGTGCTTGCAGAGAAATGCGTTTCTGCAAAACTTGATAAGGATTTCATTCTTGATAATAAAAAGAAGGGAAGTGTATCGGAAAATCTGTCAGCAAAGCCTATGCAATGGTCGGTTAATGCCTCGGCAGGAGTTCAATGCACTCTTGTTAAGTCAATGAGTATATTTGTTGAGCCAGGCATCAGCTACTATTTCAATGACGGAACGGATATCCGGACGATTTATAAAGAAAAGCCATTTAATTTCAATCTGAACTTGGGTATAAGGTTTACATTTGGAAAATAGAATAATAAGGGGATTATGAAAGGTGAGTTCATGCTGCCTGTCGCCGCCACAGCCTGTACGGCCATACGCCCCGAGATTTGCATTAACCGGACAAATGCGTTAATTTTGCAGTAAAAATCGGACTCGATATAATCAACGTCAATAACTAACATAAGTTATGAAACTGAACTTCAAACTGTTTTTGCTACTGATGGTATTGGTTGGGACCACACCGGTATCCGCTCAGTTCAACCTGAAGAAGGCCATTAGCGGTGGAGCGAAGGCCGTGAAGGCCTTGACCCTGACCGACGCGCAGATGGCCGCATACGTAAAGGAATCCGTGGACTGGATGGACAAGCACAACCCCGTGCTGCCCGAGGACGATCCTTACACCGTGCGTCTGCGCAAACTTACCGCCGGCATCACGGAGGCTGACGGAATCCCGTTGAACTTCAAGGTCTACAACGTTGTGGACGTAAACGCATTCGCGTGTCCCGACGGAAGCGTACGCGTGTTCGCGGCATTGATGGACAAGATGACCGACGACGAGCTGCTCGGTGTCATCGGCCACGAAATAGGCCACGTGCTGAAACATCACTCCAAGAACGCCTTCAAGACCTCGCTCCTTACCGATGCGCTGAAGGACGGCATATCATCGGCCGGTGGCGTGGCCGCGGCTCTTTCCGACTCTCAGCTCGGAACTCTGACCCAAGCGCTGATCAACGCCAAATATTCGCAGAAGCAGGAAAATGAAGCCGACGACTGCGGCTATGACTTCCTGGTGTCCAAGGGCAAGAACCCCTGGGGAATGGTGATGGCGTTTGAAAAGCTCCAGACTATGGAGGGCAACCAGAAGAGTTCGTACATCACCAAAATGTTCTCCTCGCATCCCGAGACCAAGGCGCGTATCGAGAAGATGACCAAACGTTGCGAGAAGGACAACTATCCCCGCCCCGCGAAGTAACCGCCATCCCGAATGACCAACAAAAAAGAGAGACGACCTTTCGAGGGCACTGAAAAGTCAATACTTTTTCAGTGCCCTCTATTCAGATTGAAGTTTTTTGCACTTCGTTCTTGAATCTATGCCATCCGGCCGTTGTACTGACAGTATTTGTCCATGAGTTCCTTCTGTATGAACGAGAAGTCCACGAGGTCATTGATCCTGCGTAGAAGATTGTCCTGAGGGATAATCAAGTCGTAGAGATCACTGTAATCACTGAACTGGATGGTTCGTTGTAGTGGTAGCATATCATGTCGATTTATACCTATAAAGGTACGAAAAAATCGGCACATATCAAAGCTTTTTATCTTGATATGTGCCGATTGAATTATGGGTGCAGTCTATAAAGGGACTTTTTCAGTGCCCTCGACCTTTCGCCTCTCTTTTTTTGTTGTCCGGATGCATACCTCAGCCTCACCTTGACACGCCTTGACACGAAACGGTGTCTACGGATAAATACCCCGCCATTTGCATTAATGGGGCAAATGCGTTAACTTTGTGGAAAATACCGTACTTGACATGGAAAACAATATTATACGATACCCAATCGGTGTACAAAGTTTCGAATCTCTCCGTGAGCTTTCGTATCTGTATGTAGATAAGACCGATCTAATCTACAATCTTGTCCACACAGGTAAATGCTATTTCCTGTCAAGGCCCCGCCGCTTCGGCAAGAGCCTGCTGCTTTCCACCATCCAGGCATATTTCGAAGGAAAGAAGGAACTTTTCAAGGGACTTGCCATCGAACAGTTGGAAACGGAATGGCAGCCTCATGTCGTCCTGACCCTCAGTCTTGCGAAATACAATTCAAGTATCGAAGGGAGTCTTGAGGAAATTCTCAATAACCAGTTTCTGACCTGGGAACATCAGTATGATGTAAAAATCAAGTCTACCAATCTTGCTTCACGTTTCGAAAATATCATACGGGCTGCATATCAGGCGTCCGGCAAGTCGGTGGTGATTCTTGTGGACGAATACGACCATCCGCTGATCGAGACCATGCACGATCCGGAACGAAGCGAGGCGCACCGCCTGCTGCTGAAATCAATATACGTCAACATCAAGGACCTGGACCAATACATCCGCTTCACGATGCTGACAGGCGTAAGCCGTTTCAGCAAGATGACCATTTTCTCCGGCCTGAACAACCTTCAGGATATTTCCCTCAACCGGGAATACGCCGCGATATGCGGCATAACCGACCGGGAAATCACGGATAACTTCCGGCAGGGCATCGAAAGGCTCGCGCAGGAATACGACACCGACTACGACGGCGCCGTCGCTCTGCTCAAGGCCAACTATGACGGATATCATTTCGCAAAGACAAGTCCCGACATTTACAACCCGTTCAGCCTGTTGTGGGCGTTGAAAGACAGTGAAATCGGCGCATACTGGTTCCAGAGCGGCACGCCGGAATTCCTGATTCGCCAGATACAGAAAAGCGGAAGCTTTCTGCCCGATATGTTTGACGAAACCGTCGAAGTCCGTACCCTGTCGTCAAACGACATCTCGAATACCAAACCCACAGCCCTGCTTTATCAGACAGGTTATCTGACCATCAAGCGCTTCGAGAAGCCGGACCTTTTCCATCTGGGCATCCCCAACTTAGAGGTACGCAAGGGACTGTTCCAGAATCTGTCTGACTGTTATGTGGACAAAGATGGCGACCGGGTTGCCAGAAATGTGCACGAAGTCAGGAAACTGCTTGAGTCCGGACGCATCGACGAGGCGATGGAGCGCCTGCGCACGTTCATGGCCGGCATACCGTACGAATTCGCCGACAAGGCCACCGAACTGCATTACGAAAACAACCTGTTCATCATCTTCATGCTGATAGGTGTCGACGCCCGGCCGGAGTGGCACACGTCAGACGGCCGCATCGACCTGCTGCTGAGCATGCGCAATTACATCTACATCATCGAGCTGAAGCGTGACGGCACGCCCCGGGAGGCTTTAGACCAGATCTGTAAGAAAGATTACGCCCGTCAGTTTGCCCGCGACTCGCGCCCCGTCATCAGCCTCGGCATCACTTTCAGCACCAGCACCCGCAACATCACCGCCTGGAAAACCGCTGAATAGAGTGTCCAATTTAACAGGATTACAATTTTTACAACCTGTGGCTTGCACGTCATGTCCGCCATTTGCATTAATGGGGCAAATGCGTTATCTTTGTGGAAAATACCTGACCTGATATGGCATACATGGAAAATGATTTAGACATAATCCGCTCCAAAATTTACGAGATAAGGGGACAGAAAGTGATGCTGGATTTCGATCTCGCGGCAATGTATGGAGTCGAGACCGGGCAGCTTAAAAGAGCCGTCAGACGAAACATGGAAAGATTCGAAGGCGATGATTTCATGTTTGAACTGACCTCCGATGAATTCTTGAGATGCCAAAATGGCATCTCAAGTCATGGTGGCACGCGCTATCTCCCCTTCGCGTTCACGGAATTGGGTGTAGCCATGCTGTCAAGTGTTTTACGGAGTGCAACGGCAATAGAAATCAACCAGGGAATAATGCGGGCCTTTGTTACGGTCAGACAGATGATAGCCGCCAATCCCGTTGCCTTGCGCCTGTCTACCCTTGAAAAGAAATTCCAGGAACTGAAACAGGATCTTGAGGAAATATTTGCCGATTACAATGATATAAACGAAGATACCCGCATTCAGCTTGACGCCATAAACACCGCTCTTGCCGATTTACAGTCTGACAGAAAGAAAGCATCCCCACGAAAGCGTATCGGGTTCAAGACGGACGATTGACTATTGCCGGAATTTGCTAACTTTGCGACACAGACACTAAACGTTACTGAATTTTTGACCTTAATTTTAAAAGTATGTATTTCGATTCAAAAAGACGTGGAAAGACGGGGCTCCTCTGGACGGACGCACGCACGGACTATGAGAAACGCAGCGACGAATACTATGAGAAGCTGGAGGAGCTGGTGAAACAGATTGACGATGTCGAAGCGAACACATCGTTCCTGACGGAGCTTGATCCGGATGATTTTGACGGCGCATACCTGTATGTTTCCGGACGACTGCGCGAGCTTAAAAAGTATCTGAAGCGCGACTGCTCCGCCGATGCCGTCTACATAGAAGACTGGCTTGACCAGCTGGAAGAGATCCGCAATGAACTGGAGGACCTGGAGACCGACGCCCTTCTTTGCAACGATGAAACCGATGACGGCCTGGACTGGGAGGTAGATGACGATGACTTCAGCTGGGACAGCGATGACGACGATGACTGGGATGACGATAACGACAGGGACGACTGGTAACTGTCATAAATAATTATTAATGAAGACTATCATATTCTATCGGTCGGCGTATAAAGGGAATACGCTGAAAATCGCGCAGAAGATTGCGGAGGTGCTTGGTGCCGGATTGATGTCGATCGACTCCAATCCGAGTGTGGATTTATCGGAATATGACCTGATCGGTTTCGGATCGGCCATCCATTTCGCGGCGCATGACGTGCAGCTGCTGCGGTTTGCCAAAAAGCAGAATCTTAATGATAAGGATGTCTTCATCTTTTCCACCCGTTGCCGGCCGTACCTGGGCGGTTATCATAAGGCGCTCAGAAAAATCATCAGAGACCGGGGTGGAGTCATCGCCGGAGAATTTTCCTGCCGGGGCTATGACCGCACGGGTCCCTGGGTGCTGATGGACGGCTACAACAAGGCGCGTCCCGACGGGCGCGATGTATTCAGGGCCGGACTGTTTGCCGAAAGACTGCGTTGGAAACTCCATCCTTTGGCCGATATATATCACGAGCCGGTTAAAGACAACATAGAAGGCGTCCCGGCTCGTCGCAAAGGTTCAGACGTCGTAGCGGGTGATAAGGTTGTGTTCCTCGACACTTCCACATGCGTGGGCTGCGGCAGATGCATGGATGTATGCCCGATGCACGTATTCGGGCGTAGGAACGGCCATGTGTTGCCCGGCAACGACCGCGACTGTATCCTGTGCCGTATTTGCGCCGACCGTTGCCCCACATCCTCCATATTCATCCATGAATCCATTCTGAACAGCCTACGCATCGGCCTCTGCGAATCCAGGCTCCGCAAAATCTATAACCGATAAGACGCTGCAACCAAACCTATGGCACAGACGTTTTTAACGGTAAAGTCAAGGTTATGGGAAGCACAACAGCATCAGGGACAAAATCAACGTCGCGGTGGGCGAGCGTCAGGAAATATGCCGTCAGGGGAATAGAGTATCTGTTTCCGGTGGCCATCTCCGTCGTGCTTGTGGTGTGGCTGTTCCATAAGGTGAATTTTCGCGACGTGATGCACGTGGTGCGCACCGAATGCAACGTCTGGTATCTGGTGCTGATGATGGCCATCACCACGTTGTCGCATATAATCCGCGGCATCCGCTGGGGCATCCAGCTGCGCGGGGCCGGCGTACCGCGTATGCCCGTAGTCAGGGAATCCGTATCCATCTTCGGCGCATACGCCTTGAACCTGGTGTTTCCCCGCTTGGGCGAGGCCTGGCGATGCGTATACGTCAGCAAACGCGAGCGTGTACCGCTTTCTACTGTAGTCGGAACGGATATCGGCGACCGGGGTTCGGATTTAGTCGTGGTGCTGGCATTGTTCCTTCTTGCCCTCGTTGTGGCCAAAGGCGCCATGGATTCATTTCTGGTGCATTACGCCATAGGCCGTGACATCAGCGACATGCTGCACGATCCCGGAATGTGGTGCGTCATCGCCGCCATAGTCGGCGCGATATGGGCCGTGCTCCGCTTCTGCCGCAGATTCAGGGTAGTGTCCGACATCGACAGCAGCATGGCCAGGATGTGGGACGGCTTCAAGGTGCTGTTCACCATGAAAGGGAAATGGGCATACGCATTTCTCACCATAGGAATATGGACCTGCTATTTCCTCGAGACCTACGTCACGTTCTTTGCCTTCCCGTTCACGCGCGCGCTTGTTGCCGAGCCCGGCACCTGCCTGGGACTGATACCGGGCCTGGTGGTGTTTGTGTTCGGCAGTTTCTCGATGGCCGTACCCTCCAACGGCGGTCTCGGCCCCTGGAACGTAGCCGTGATGTACGCCCTGACGCTTTACGGCATCAGCGACACGCAGGGCACCGCTTTCTCTCTGGTGATGTGGAGTATGCAGGCCGCCTGGCTCGTGGTGCTCGGCCTGTTCTCCGCCGCATACGTGGTCTGGGACGACCGACACAACGCCCGCCCCTCCAAAATTGCTGACAGTAGAACAGGATAACAGTATGGGCAGTAGCGGCGACTGGAATGGCGACGTCCACGTCGCCAATTAATAGTGGCGCGGGCTCTCCGAGGGATCATGCGGGTTTAAGACTCTGTAAGCGTGGGTTTAAGACTCTGTAAGTCGGAGTTGGTATGATCTTGATTTTTCAATTGTAACCGGAGCTGGCGGAAGTTGAATTATATGAAAATTTTGCATTCTCCCCGCAGAATTCTTCATATTATGAGATATTTTTCTTAATTTTGGCATTAAACAAATGATGAGATGAAATACAACAGGATATTATTGAAACTGTCGGGCGAGAGCCTGGGTGCCGGCGAGGGCCGGGGCATCGACACCGACCGGTTGAACTCATACGCAAAGCAGATTGCGTCGGCCGCCTCCAAAGGGGTGCAGATAGGTATAGTGATCGGCGGGGGCAACATCTTCCGCGGCCTGAAGGGCGCATCCAAGGGTTTTGACCGCGTCAAGGGCGATCAGATGGGTATGCTGGCCACCGTGATCAATTCCTTAGCGCTGAGTTCGGCGTTGGAGGCTATCGGTCAGCCGTCGCAGGTGTTCACGGCAATCCGCATGGAGCCGATCGGCCTGGCTTATTCCAAATGGGCGGCAATCAAGGCCATGGAGACGGGCACCGTCGCCATCATAGCCGGCGGCACGGGCAATCCCTACTTTACCACCGACACCGGCGCATCGCTGCGTGCCATCGAGATAGAGGCCGACGTGATGTTGAAAGGCACCCGTGTGGACGGAGTCTATACCGCCGACCCGGAGAAGGATCCGACAGCTAAGAAATATGACGAGATCACCTACGACGAGATGTTGGAAAAGAACCTGAAGGTGATGGACCTGACGGCTACGGTGATGTGCAAGGAGAACGACATGCCGGTAGCGGTGTTCGACATGGACACCGAAGGCAACCTGGGACGTATCCTGGCAGGGGAGCCCATCGGCACCGTGCTGCACAAATAATCAAGATAATAATAAAATCGAAATACAATGAAAGAGGTAAAGGAATATCTGCAGGACGCGGAGGACTCGATGGAGATGGCCGTGGACTATCTGGACGAAACTCTGCAGCACATCCGCGCCGGCAAAGCGTCGACCAAGCTGCTTGACGGCATCAAGGTGGACTATTACGGCACGAAAGCGCCTATCTCCAACGTGGCCAACGTCAGTGTGCCCGACGCGCGCACCATCGCCATCACCCCGTGGGAGAAGGCTATGTTCAAGGAGATTGAGAAGGCCATCATCAACTCCGAGCTTGGCATCACGCCCGAGAACAACGGCGAGGTGATCCGCTTAGGCATCCCCCCGTTGACCGAGGAGCGCCGCAAGCAGCTGGTTAAGCAGTCCAAGACCGAGGCTGAGAATGCCAAGGTGTCGGTGCGCAACGCGCGCCGCGAGGCTATCGAGGGGCTGAAGAAGGAGATCAAGAACGGCTTGAGCGAGGATGCCGAGAAAGATGCCGAGGCCGATGTGCAGAAGCTTCACGACAAGTATGTGAAGAAGATCGACGCAATCTTCGCCGAGAAGGAGAAGGAGATCCTGACCGTATAATACCCTGACCGTATACGGACAATATGGTCAGCATAATAGTGCCGGCCTATAACGCCGAGCGGTGGCTTCCGGCTGCCGTGCGGAGCGTGCTGGCACAGACCGAACAGGACTGGGAGCTGGTGTTGGTGGACGATGGTAGCACCGACGCCACTCCCGGTCTGTGTGACGGGTATGCCGCTTCCGACGCCCGCATCCGGGTGGAGCACAAAGAGAACGGCGGCCTTTCGTCAGCCCGCAATTACGGTTTGGATGTGTGTCATGGGGAATGGATTACATTTCTGGATGCGGACGATGTATTGCATCCTGACATGATTTGCCTGTTGCATCGATTGGCAGTGCGGCATGATGCCGACATGGTAAGTTGTGGCATATACAAATTCACTTCATCAAGGCAAGAATCACAATGGCTCGTATCATCATATAACGATAAAGAAGAAAGAATTCTTGCTGCTCAGAACGCAATCTTAGAAGCCTATTACCAAACCTCGGGCCTGAATGTTTCGGCTTGCGGAAAACTGTATAATCGGCGATTATGGGACAATAAACGGTTCTATCCCGGCTGGTACGAGGACCTGGAGATAGCCTGCAGGCTGATGGAATCGGCCGACAGGATAGTATGTGTCGATGCTCCGCTGTATGGCTACCGTCAGAATCCCGACAGCTATATGCATCGCTTCACGCTTCAGCGTCTGGACGTGCTGACCGTGACTGAACAGCTCGAGACCTGGGGCCAAAGCCGCAGCCCCGAAATACTGCGCGCCATGCGCGACCGGCGAATGAGCGCCAACTTCAATATATTCATGCTTTCCGAACTTGCCGCCCGTCGCGGAGATATCACGCGACAGCAAGCGCGTGATATTCAGGCCGGTTGTTATGCCCAGATCAGACGTCTCCGCAGCAATTCAATCTTCAATTTCCAATCCCGAATAAAGAACCGCATCGGAGCCGGTATATCCCTGCTCGGTCCCGGTATACTCAGAAAAATCGCTCCCTTGGTGTGAACCAAAATGTTTCTGTATTTTGTTAATATTGTGAAAATATTGAAAAACACAGACACACATCAAGGGCATGAAAAGGTTGATAGTTACACTTGCGGTGATATCCGTAGCTGCAGGAGCACCCCGGCTCCGGGCACAGACGCCCGAGCCGGCCGTTCCGTTGCCCGCCGAATGGACATACGAACCGCAGGTGACGGCCAGCGCCGAAGCCGACCGTCGCTGGTGGGAGAACTTCGGCGACCCGCAGCTAACCGCCCTGATCGATCAGGGAATGGAGAATTCCCTTGATCTCCGTCAGGCAATGCGCCGCATCGAGATGAGCCGCAACGCCTGGCGTGCCGCTCAGTCAGGGTGGTATCCGCAGCTTGGCCTTTCCGCCGGCTGGAACCGCGACCGCTCGTCGGGCGACACCTCCCCTCTCGGCAAACCGGCGACGATGTCTTATTTCTCCTTAGGTCTTAATTTCAATTGGGAAATCGACGTGTTCGGTCGTGTGGCAGCGCAGTCCAAGGCCGGGAAGGCGGCTTACCGCGCCACCAAGGCCGAATATGACGCCGTCATGGTGTCGCTGGCTGCAAACATAGCCACGGCCTATATGAACCTGCTGCTGGCCGAAGGTCAGATCCAGGTCGCCGAACAGCAGATCGAGACTCAGACCAAGATACATTCCATCACCGAGACACGCCATGAATGCGGACTTGTCTCAAAACTCGACGTGGCGCAGTCGCTCACGGTGCTCTATTCCACCCAGGCCACGCTCCCCTCGCTGCGGCAGCAGAAAACAGCCGCCCTCAATTCGCTGGCCATGTTGGTGGGCTGCTATCCCGAAAAGCTCGCCTATCTGCTCGACAAACTGGCCAAGCTCCCCAATCCCTTCGTAATGACAGACATCGGCGTGCCGGCCGACCTGTTGCGCCGCCGTCCCGACATATTGCAGGCCGAGATGCTGGTGGCGGAATATGCCGCGCAACTCGGCGTGGCAAAGAAGGATTTCCTGCCCACATTGTCGCTGACCGGAAGCATAGGCACCCAGGCGCACGACCTGCGCGACATGTTCACAGACAAGAGTTTCACTTACAGCATCGCTCCGCAACTCAGCTGGACCATTTTCGAGGGTCTGGCCCGCAAATACCGCGTGGCCGAGGCCAGGGAGCAGATGCAGCTCGGCATAGACAGCTACAACCAGACGGTGATGAACGCCGTGATCGAAACCGATGACGCGCTGCAGACCTACCGCAGCGACCTGGAACGGATAGACCTGATACGCAAGGTGAACGAGCAGGCCCGCGAGTCGCTCGATCTCTCCGTTGACCGTTACAAACGCGGCCTGGCGCCATTCACCGACGTTATGAACTCGCTCGTAAGCCTTCTGGAGTATCAGAACACATTGCTGCAGACCCGTGCTTCGGCGCTGAATTCCGCCATCCGGATATATCAGTGCACGGCAGGACCGGTGTAGGTGCCAGTGACAAGTGATGAGTTAGAAGATAAGACAGTTTAGTCCCCCGATATTATGAAAACACGCAGACTCACATATAAATTGGAATTAAAGGACCTGATACTGGTGCCCCTGGCGCTGACGTTGCTGATAGCCTTCTGCGGTTGCCGCAAGGAGAAGAAGGAGACCGCGGAGCTTCCGGAAATAAATGTGGCCTATCCCGTGCAGGATTCCGTAGTGCTGCACAAGACCTATCCCGGCTATATCCGTTCGGTCAGTTCGGCCGATGTGATGGCGCTGGTCAACGGCCGCATCCTCAGCGTGAACTACAAGGAGGGCAGCTATGTGTCGAAAGGCCAGGTGCTCTTTACCATCGAATCCACCAAATACCGCGACGCGGTGAACCAGGCGTCGGCAGGACTCTCAACGGCCCGTGCCCAGTACGACTATTCCTCGCGCCAGTACGAGGCCATGAAGAAGGCCATTGAGTCGGATGCCGTGTCCGAGATGGAACTGCTGCAGGCCAAGAGCAGCATGGAGAGCGCCGAGGCCTCCATCCGCAATTACGAGGCGGCTCTGCGCACCGCACGCACCAACTTAGGTTATTGCACCGTCACGGCGCCGGTTTCGGGCCTGATAACGACTCCTGTGGTGACGGCCGGCAATTATGTGGCCGGTGCGGCACAGCCCGTCAAACTCGCCTCAATCTACGATGACCGCCAGATGAAGGCTGTGTTCGACATCGAGGAGGCGCAGTACCGTCTCATGTCGGTCAATACCGCCGAGGGCAAGGGCCCTCTTTACACGGCCGTACCGTTGCGCTTCACCCCCGATCTGCCCGTCGCCTTTACCGCCGATCTGTATTATACATCGCCGGCCGTGGATGCGGCCACCGGTATGCTGACTCTGGAGGGAACGGTGACAAACAAGGATAAGTTGCTGAAAGACGGCATGTATGTCACCGTGGATCTGCCTTACGGCGTGGAGCCTCATGCGGTGCTGGTGCGCGACGCATCCATCGGACGCGACCAGCGCGGAAGCTATCTGTATGTGGTCAACGACAGCGACAAGGTGGTGTACACTCCCGTGCAGACGGGCGAGCTGTTCCGCGACACGTTGCGCATCATAAACGGCGGCATCAAGCCGGGTGACCGCTACGTGACCCAGGCATTGCTGACGGTGCGCAACGGCGAGAAGGTGCGTCCTGTGGTGCAGGGCGCGACGAAGCAAAGCAAAATGCGTGCAAAATAAAACGAGGTGAGCCATGTTCAGTGATTTCTTCATAAAGCGGCCTATATTCGCCACGGTCATAGCCATACTGATGGTACTGGCCGGTCTGCTGTGCATGTACACCCTGCCGATCGCACAATATCCCGACATCACGCCTCCGACCGTTATGGTCATGGCCGACTATCCCGGCGCGTCGGCCACTACGGTGGCCCAGGCCATCGGCGTTCCGGTGGAACAGCAGGTAAACGGCGTGAAGGGTATGATGTATATGTCGTCCACTTCGGGCGACGACGGATCTTATAGCCTGACGGTGACGTTCGAGAACGGAACGGACGTGGACCAGGCTGCCATCGACATACAGAATCAGGTGTCGCAGGTTCAGGCGCAGCTGCCCGAGGCAGTGGTGCAGCAGGGTGTCACCGTGAGCAAGCGCAGCAGCAACAACGTGCTGTTCGTGACCCTCGAAAGCGACAATCCGAAGGAATATGACGCGCTGTATCTCACCAACTACGCCCAGCTGCATCTGGTCGACCCGCTGTCGCGCGTCAAGGGCGTGGGTAATGTCGGTGCGTTCGGTGCCGGCGAGTACTCCATGCGGCTGTGGCTGGATCCGGCCAAGATGCGTGCGCGCGGCGTGACCCCGGCCGACGTGCGTGCCGCTGTGTCGGCGCAGAACATGGAGGTATCGGCCGGTTCGGTCGGCGAGGCTCCGTTGTCGGGCAACGACGAGTTCAGCTACACGCTGTCCGTCCAGGGGCGTCTGTCGGACGTCAGCCAGTTCGAGAACATAGTGCTCCGTTCAGCCGACGGCGGGCTGCTCCGGCTTAAGGACATAGCCCGCGTGGAACTGGGCAGCAGCTCCTATTCCACTGTCACCAAGGTAAACGGTCAGGAGACGGCCCTGATGGGCATATCGCAGCTGCCGGGCGCCAACGCGCTGGAGGTGGCCGACGGCGCCATCAAGGAGCTGGACCGCCTGTCGCAGTATTTCCCCGACGGAGTGCACTACAACGTAGTGATGAACTCTACTGACTTCGTGCATAAGTCCATCGACGAGGTACTGGTAACGTTCCTGGAGACCACGCTGATCGTGATGCTGGTCATCATGATCTTCCTGCAGAACTGGCGTGCGGTCATCATTCCGATGATCACCATTCCGGTGTCGCTGATAGCCACGTTCGCCGTGATGAAACTGATGGGCTTCACCATCAATACCCTCACGCTGTTCGGTCTGGTGCTGGCCATAGCCATCGTGGTTGACGACGCCATCGTGGTGGTGGAGGACTGCATGAGGTTGCTGGCCCAAGGCAAGCTGACCCGGGAACAGGCGGCACGGCAGGCCATGCAGGAACTGACCGGCCCTGTCATCGGCGAGGTGCTGGTGCTTATGTCGGTGTTCGTGCCCACGGCGTTCGTGAGCGGCATCACGGGACAGCTCTACAAGCAGTTCGCCCTTACCATAGCCATATCCACCGCATTCTCCGGATTCAACGCCCTGACGCTTACTCCGGCGCTATGCGCCCTGTTCCTGGAGCCGCCGAAGGAATCGAAATTCATCGTCTACCGATGGTTCAACCGCTTCTGGGCGTGGTTCGAGGCGCTCTACGCGCGCTGCATCGGCAGGATGCTGAAGCACGACAAGGTGGCCATGTTGGTGTATCTTGCCATTACCATAGTGGCTTTCTGGGGCTTCATAAAGTGGCCCACAAGTTATATACCGGCCGAGGATATGGGTCACTTCATGACCAGCATACAGCTCCCGCCGGGTGCTTCGCTTGAAAGGACACAGAAAGTGGTGGACGCCATGGAGCGCGAGATTCAGGAGAAAGTGCCCGAAGCGGAATATATCATTTCCATGGCCGGCCAGTCCTTCTTCGGAGGCTCCGGCTCGAACGGCGCCTCATTCATGATTCAGCTGAAACCGTGGAGCGAGCGCAAGGGTAAGGAAGGAAACATCAACTCGATAATAGAGCGCGTCAACGCCATCACGTCAAAATACCAGGAAGCCGTGTCGTTCTCGGTGAATCCACCCGCCATCCAGGGCCTCGGCATGTCGTCGGGCCTGGAGATGCAGATTCTGGACATATCCAGCCTCGGCACCGAAGCGCTTGAGGAGGCGGTAAAGACGCTGCAGGACGCCGCGGCCGACAATCCCAAGATCGCGTCCATCACGACTACTTTCCAAGGCTCTACGCCGCAATACAGGCTCAAGTTCGACCGCGACCGCGCCGAACTGATGGGCATATCGCTGGAATCCATCTACAACACGCTGTCCTCGTTCATGGGGCAGGGATACATCAACGACTTCGACGAATTCGGCCGCAGTTTCCAGGTCGTGATGAAGGGAGCGGGCAGCGCGCGCGCCAACGTCGACGACGTGATGCACCTCAGTGTGGCCAACGCGCAGGGCGAGATGGTGCCCTTCTCGTCGTTCACCACCATCGAGCCGATGATGGGCGTGTCGACCGTGAACCGATACAACATGTACACCACCGCCGGAGTGACCGCCACGCCGGCCAAGGGCGTAAGCTCGTCCGAAGGCATCAAGGCAATGGAGCAGCTGGTACACGACAAATTGGGAAAGAACTACAGCTACGCCTGGACCGGCGAGGCATATCAGGAGACGCAATCGGGCCTGACGGTGAACGTAGTGTTCATCTTCGCCATCATCATGACCATACTGGTGCTGGCCGCCCAGTATGAAAGCTGGAGCGATCCTATAGCCGTAGTGCTCGCCATGCCTGTGGCCGTGCTGGGTACCGTGTTCGGATGTATATGCATGGACCAGAGCATCAGCATCTACACGCAGATCGGACTGATCCTGCTGTTGGGTATGGCCGCCAAGAACGCCATTCTGATTGTGGAATTCGCCATGGACTACCGCAAGAAGGGAGTGCCTATAATCCAGGCCGCACGGGAAGCCGGACAGATACGGTTCCGCCCCATCATGATGACCGCCTTGGCGTTTGTGTTCGGCGTGATGCCGATGCTGTTCGCCACCGGCCCCGGAGCTGGCAGCCGCAAGGCGCTCGGCGCCGCCGTAGTGTTCGGCATGGCCATGAACGCCTTCATCGGCACCCTGTTCGTCCCCAACTTCTGGGCCTTTATGCAGACCCTCTCCGAGAAGCTCCGCCGCAAACCGACCCCCACCCCTCCCAACACTCCCAAGCCACCCACTACTCCCACAGCTCCCACTCCTCCCACTTCAGAATAGTGCCGGTCATGAAGGTAAAAAGAGGGTGCGTCAGAATTCTGACGCACCCTCTCGTGTTGTTAATGGGATGGATTACTTCACCAATACCTTACGGGTTCCGCCAGGAGTCTTCACCAGGTAAACGCCTGAGGCGGCCGGGATATCGGCTTTGCCACTGACAGTGCCGTTGAAGATGACGGAACCAAGCGAGTCGCTGATTAGTATGCGTGTGTTCGACGACGTGGAGACGGTTATCATGCCGTTGCCGGTATGGACTGTCACGCCGCCGGCTGATACGCCGTCGATTCCACTTTCCGAAGGAGTCACGTATTCGCTGAGACCGGACTCGCCGCATTCATACACTACCGATACGGCGTAACGGGGCGTAGCCGCCGGCAGCGAACTGTCGACGAACGACAGTCCCGGCACCGGCTTGTCGTTGATACGCGCGCCGTCGCGATAGACGTTGTAGCCGGTCACTTTGTACCAGCTGGCGTGATGACGCGCCGGGGTGTAAGTCACGTCGTCGATGAACAGCGCGAAGTGATTTTCCGAGACATTACGGATTGCGAAGTATTTCGCGCCCTCGGCCAGCTGTACCTTATAGTTGGTCCAGCCTTTGGGGACAGCGGCTATTTCAAACACCTTGGTGAATGAATCAGTCTTGGTGTCGGTGGTGGATACAAGGACTTCCACACTTTCAAGGCCGTAACGGTCGGTATAGGAGTTCGCCCAGAAACTGATCTCCTGAGCCTTGCCATTGAGAAGCGGCGAGATCATCCAGTCGTCGGTCACGACATTTGTTCCTCCATCGGGTTGGGCATCGAACGACGCCAGGAACTTGGATCCTGAATGGGCCGAGAAGTTTTCACCCGTGATGCCATAGCTGTCGATGTTGACGAATGCCATAGGTTTGTTGGCGTCGGGGAAGTTGAGACCGGAGATGCCGTATGTAGGAGCGCCGTCGCCATCGACAAATGTCCAGTCAAGGTCCGGATTGACGGTAAACGTGGGATAGTGCTCGAACGACTCCGTGTGCTCTACGGGGGCGATGGCGTCGAAGTCGGGCGCGGTCCATTCAACGGTTACTGCGGAGTGCGAATCGTCGTTGTAGACGGCGCTGTGACGCCCCACTCCGGGGAGTGTGGATGATTTGATTTCAACAGACGCCTGAACGCTCGTGTTGTTGGTCGGATCTGTGTCGTCCGGAGCCGTGATCACAAAGGAATATTTCACTTCGCGCGGCCATGTCTGGTCGGGTGTCTGGATGAAGCGAACCATGCGGCTCTGGCCGGCGGCAATGTCTCCGCAGTTCTCCGAGGCAATCTCCTCACCGTCGCGAAGCAGTTTCACGGATACTCCTGATGCAGCCTTTGTGCCGATGTTGGTAACAAAGGCATCCACGGGGAATTCCACGCCCGGTTCGGCGGCAGAGGGAGCGAGAATGGATGTAGCCTCCATATCCACGCCGGAGGTCGTGATGACGAAGTTGTCGAGCAGCATCAGGTTCTCGGTGCGGTAGGAATTGCCGGTTAAGCTTAGTCGGATGGTCTTGCCTGCGTATTTGTCAAGCGATACGGTACGGTTGGTCCAGCCGTCCTTCTGTTCGTCGCGCATAGAGAATCTGTCAAGCACCCGGGTTTCCGTTCCGTCAATCACCTGTACGCTGAGTTCGTCCTTGCCATCCTTTGAATTCTGTGCGAAATACCAGAATGACAGGACGGCATCGTTGCCTATGGAAATCTTGCCCGAGTTGAGTGTGGCGCGTTCATCGAGGAACTCAGCCTCGAATGCGAGCATGCCTCCGTCGCCGTCCTGCGGCATTGCCTTTGGCGTGGCGGAAGATTCCACCAGCATCCAGCGGGCCTCGGAATAGTCGTCGGTCTCGGCGAGCCAGGGGTTGGTGAACCGCATGGATGCGAACGATTCCGTATATGGCATCGTGGCGGCGCGTCCCACCGGCAACGGCTTGGTGGCCGTTGAGCGGTTGCCCTCTCCCACGGAGTTGACGGCGGCGACGGTGTATGACACGAATTCCTGACGGTCAGGCGATACGGCGGTGAACGTATGGGTGGTACCGGTGAGACCAGTGGCCACAGCCTCGTTCGATCCGGCGGGGTAGATGCTGTATGTCAGTTCGGATTCATTGACCGGATGTCCCTTCACGTCAACACGGGGAGCCAGCCAGGACAGTGTTACTTCGCCATCGGTGGAAGTCTCGGCGATATTGAGACCGGAGGGCGCAGCCGGAACGCCCGGTGTGGCAGTTACTATTGTGAACGAAGCCGATTCCGAACGGCCGTTGCCGTTTTCAGCCGTTGCGGAGTAGACATACGAGGCTTCGCCCGGAAGCGTTTCGGTGAAGGTCAATGCCTCGCCGGGAGCGGTGTTGTCGAATACTTTGACGGTCGTTCCGTCACGCTGAAGCGTGATCTTGAGCGGGGACGAGAGCTGTCCACCCTCCGTGTCGAGTGCCGGGGCCGTCACCGTGACCGTCACCCCGAGATTGCCGTCGTGGGTGGCCGTGACGGTGGGAGCTGCGGGCAGCGCGACTACCGGCGCCTTGGCCAAAAGAATATCATCCACGTAGAGTGTGCCGAGGTCGGGTGAGCTGCATGCCCGGAACATGATATAGTATTGCCCGGAAGTTCCGGGAGTAAAGGGAACCGTCTTGGTCTGCGCGGCATCTGCCGTCCAGTTTACCTGAATTTTATCCAGAAGTGGCGTGCGATTCTGATAGTTGGTCGCGATGTCCGGGGTGTCGGTGATGTAGGCCGAAAGGAGTTCGGTATATTCATCATGGCTTCCCCACGTGCGGAACGAGAGGTTATATTCCTTGCCGCCCTCCATCCGGATAGCGGGACTGGTGAGCCATGCCTCTTTCGTACGGCTTTCCTCCGAATCGACATCCGCAGCATTGCGCCAGGAGTTCCATTCCCAGGTCGGAGCGTCCTCGCCCAACAATGGACCGTGCAGGGAGCGCGAAGACATAGTGTTGAAATCCTCCCTGGTATCGAACGCGTTATAATAGACTGCGCCGGCCATCACGTAATTGGAAGCCGTCGGCTCGCTCGACTTGCCGCCCGCAATGGCGCAGACACTGTATGTCACCTGCTCGGGGATGGCCGGATCAGGCACTTCGTCGGTAAGTGTGGTTTCGGTCAGTCCTGTGAATTCCTTATTGTCAGAACTGCGGGTCACGGTGTAGGTTAGTCCGGCAAGGTCGACATATCCGTTATGGACGCCACCGGTCACAGGGTCCCATGTCACGGTGTTCACATTGCCCTGACGTGTGAATTTTACGTTAGTCACAGGTTTCGGAGTATCGTTTCCGAGCCATGCCGAAGTACTGAACGCCTGGCCTTTGCCGGCGGCGTTGGCGAATGTGGTCGATACCTCGCAGATGCCGTCGCTATCGGCGGTATAGGGTACCGAAACCTTGGCTCCGGGCATTACGCTGCCCGTGACGGGGTCGCCATCGTTCACTATCACGCTATATGTCAGCTCCCCGTCAAGAGTGCTGCCGCCGAAACTGAGCGTAGGAGCGGTTATTTCTATGTTTCCGCTAAGGGATGCGTCGATAAAGTTGAACGTCGCCTCGGTAGCGGCTGCCGGAACATCGTCCGACGGTTTTTCAGCTGGCACGAACATGGAGTATACCACCAGGTCGTTCGTGAATTCCTGTATAAGTGTCGCCGATGCGTCGGACACTGAAAGTTCGTAGAGTCCGACTGCGTCATTTCCGTTGGCAGCTACAAATACCGCGCCTGACGCCGGGTCTGTTCCCACGCTTCCGCCATAACACAAGTCTATGCCCGTGGCACCTACTGTGGTGAGTGCGGCGGTCTCGGTATTGACGGTGTAAAGGGTTCCCGAGCTGCTCCCGATTCCATAGAGCGTATTGTTCTTGAAGAACATGGCCGACAGCCCTTCCGTGAGCTTGCCGACAGTCGATGCGCGAACGAACTCATCGGTATCGACCGTGACAAGCATCATGCCGTCCTCGAGTTTCTGGGATCCTATCGTCATGGGATAGACGCAGGCGTAGACCGCGCCGCCGTCGGAATATGCCATGGCCGTGGAATTGATGAACTCCGAAGCTCCCGACGCGGTCTCGGTCCATGTGTACGGATCCCATTTGTGGGCTTTGCCGGTGCCGTCTATATTGAAGAATACGTTCCCGGCCAGAACGCCTCCATACTCGGAGTCGAACGCATCGTTGACCGATACGGGAGTGAAGGTATCCGAGCCCGGCGTGAATGTGTAGAGACCTGTGCCCAGTTCATCATCATAGTCATAGAGGGTTACATGGAACGTCGGCGTGGCCGAAGGTGCGGCCTTGGCCGGCGTGCTCCGTGGGGTGGTCATAGGGGCTGTGCGGAAATTGCCCCTGACGCGTTTCTTGAGGTTGCGCGCCGAGGCGGAACCCTCTGCGGAAGCCACGACCCGTACGGATGCCGCAGGGTCGGACGAAGTACGTCGGTCGGTGATTTGGCCCGACATAAACGGCACCGCGACCGCCACCAGCATAGCCGGAAGCGACCATTTGAAGTACGTTTGTTTCATTGGTGTTGTGTGTTGGTTTAACTGTGCTGCTATATTATTTCAATGGAGCTTTTATTTCAATGGAGCCTTTATGGAACAATCCTGAATATTCCCACGGAATTTTTAAAGCGAACTTATTTCATCGGTTTCAAAATTAGGCGTTTATCGCATACTGTGCAATACCTTGCCCCTTAAAGTATCCATGTTTAACAAAGATTAAATATAATTAACTATGTGCAAAGTAAGTATGGCTGAGTCGGTTACCGGAGGCGGAGGGAGGCGCCGCCTTAATTGCATATTAGCTAAAATATTTGACAACAAAGCTATAATCGCTGAAATATTAGTAACTTTGCAATCTAATACACTCGGAAATGACAAAAGAAGAACTGATCATAAGGCTTAACGATATAGAATGGGATGACTTTGAGGTAAAAGAGGCTTCTGGGGGGCCTTCCCAAATCCATGTGGGAGACCGTCAGCGCTTTCTCCAACACTGCGGGAGGTTGGATTATACTCGGTGTAAAGGAAAAAAAGTCTGAAAACGGTTCTGAGTACATTGTCAATGGTGTGGCAAATCCTGAGCAAATGGAGCAGGATATTGTCACCACATTGCGTTCCCGTTCAAAATTCAACGCGCCTGTATCATGCAAGGCTTTGAAGTATACGATTGATGATAAGAACGTTCTCGTTTTCGAGATACCTTTGTCACCACATCGTCCTGTTGCCATTAAAAGCAATGGGGAGGTATACGTGAGAACAGGAAGTGGCGACACTCTCGCTACGGATATGGAGGTCGATGCCATTGTGAGGGATGCTTCTTTCGGAGCGAAATCAGAAATGGAAGTTCCCGGCACAGGCTTCAAGGACATCGATACCAATTCCATAGCGTCATATCGCAGCTATCTGCGAGACTTCAACCGCCCATTGTCATTCCCAACTTTGAATGATGAAGAATTTTGCAGGAAACTGAATATTGTCCTCTCATCGGGCAGACTGTCATACGGAAGTCTCCTGATGTTTGGTAAGCGAGAATCGGTGCTTGACGCCTTACCGAATTTTTGGATAGACTACATGGAGGTGCCGGGAAATTCGTATGCCACTGCCTCGCAACGATACACATACCGTATGCCGGAGCAGGAAAACATCTGGGAATGTTTTCAGCTGATAATGCACCGCTTGCGCAATTTCGTAGACGCTCCATACATGGAAGGACCCGATATATTCGGTGCGGAAGACAACTCACAACTGTTTTGCCTTCGTGAAGGACTGGTGAACTTTTGCGCACATTCCGATTATTTTGCTTCTGCTCATCCTACTATTAGAGTGTTCGATGACAGAATCGTTATGCAGAATCCGGGACGGTTCATTCTTGCCGCCGACGAGTTCCGCAGCCGCATCCTGTCAATGCCTCGCAATCCGAGCATAATCAGATTATTCCGTCATCCGAAACTGTCCGAAAACGCAGGATATGGGATTGACAAGATATCAGGATGGAAGAAATTAACTGGGAAGTCCGTCATATTCGATAGTGACATGCTTATTTCGACAGTCACATATCTGTTGACAACAACTAAGGATTCTCGCCGAATTGGCGAGAATAATGGCGTGAATGGCGAGAATAATGACGAGAAAAAAGTCCTTGATATAATAAGACAGTCTCCAAGCATAACCCAGCCGCTAATAGCAGCACAGACCGGTTTCTCGACCAGAAAAGTCAATAGACTTATTTCTTCTCTCAGAACGAAGAAAAAGATTGTCCGTATTGGTAAAACCAAGGGGGGACATTGGGAAATAAACGACTGATACGTGAGATTCAAAAACGCGAAGGAAAATATCGCGGAGTCTGTTACCGGAGGCGGAGGGTGGCGCCGGCTTTGTCGCGGACGCCGGGGTTCAGGGCCTTGAGGCGCGACAGCTTCATGCCGTAGCGCTGGGCGATGGAGTGCATCGACTCGCGCTCGCCTATCACGGCCTTGTCGATGTGCTTCGGGGCGTCGTCAAGCTTGGACTCAAGGTACACTTCCTCCCAGTCCTTGATCTTGTCGTGGCGTCCGGCGTCGTTGAATTCCCGCAGCTTCTTTACGTCCAACTTGAATTCCCGGGCTATCGTGGTGTACGTGTCGCCGGGCGCGGCGATGACGTAGTGCAGCCCGCGCGCGCGTCTCACGGGATGCGTCGAGATTAGCGACGCCTGTATGAACGCGGCGTCCTCGTCGGCTTTCCTGCCTTCGGGCGTGTCGTACAGATAGAGGGCGTAGCGCTCGATGATGGCTATCAGGCGCGAGGCGTAGTTTGGGTCGGTGGCGTAGCCGCAGCGTCTCAGCTCTCGCGCCCAGGAGGCATAATCCAGCGGGTCGAGCTTAAAGAGCGAGGCATAGCGCGAGCGCAACAGGAACCGGGAATGGTCGTCGAACGACTGCCGTACGTCGGGGTATGCGCGGAAGCAGTCGTCGGGGCGGTCGTCGCTGCGTATCAGCGTGTCGCCGGTCCACGAGCTGTGGCACTTGATACCGAAATGATTGTTGCCTTTCACGGCGAGTGTGGAACGGCCGGCGGCGCTTTCCAGCAGACCTTGTGCCAGGGTGATGGAGGCCGGGATGCCGTGCAGCTCCTGTTGCTCCACGGCCATGTCGCTGTACAGGGTTATGTATTCGCTGTAGCTATCGGCTCGACAGGACGCGATATAAAGCGTTATGGCGGCAATCAGAAGGGTAATTGATGGGAATCTCATTGCGGAAGGAGTAATTGTGGGAAATCGCGTCTGAATTCGTCTAAGAGGCGTTCTGTCTCTGCTGAGAATTCCGGGTCGGGCGTCCCTGACATGGGACGATGCGACAGCCGCTTCTGTATTTTCTCTCCGCGGGCTATGGCCTGACGTGTCTCCGCGCTCATGTACGTGTCGCAGAAATGCTGCCACACATATTCCACGGCCATCTCCGACGGATGCGCCATGTCGGAGGCATAGAAACGGTAGTCGCGTAGATCGTCCATCACAAGTTCGAATGCCGGGAAATAGCGTGTGTTTTCGGTCTGTGAGCATATCCGGTCCACGGCAAGATGCAGCGTGGCTTTGGAGAGTGTGTTTTCGTGGAATCCGTCTTTGAGATGCCTGACAGGGCTGACGGTGAATATGAAGCGGAGTCCCGGATACCGGTCGCTCAATTCACGGATTAACGGAATCCACAGACCGGTGATTTCGTCGGGGTCGAGGCGATAACGGCGGAACAGCGCGGCCGGCTGCTTGTGGCAGTTCGCCACGGTCATGTCGTTGCTTGCCAGGGCATAGCACCATGCCGTGCCGAACGTGACCAGAATCGTGTCGCATAGGGTCATGGTACGGCTCACATCAAGCCGCAGACGTGCGAAAGCGTCGGCAAGTCCCTGCCGTGAATCGGAGGTGAGGCGTGAATCGAACATCCATGAGCGCCATCTGCCTCCGGCCTCGAACATAGTGTCCTCGAACTGCCGCATGGCCGTAGCCGGGTCGGTCAGAAGCATCAGCCGCAACACCATGGCTATGGATGCCGGATTGTACAGCATTCCGAACGGGAACGACGCCGGCCAGAGGCACTGCCGCATCCGCACCGCCATGTTTTCGGCGAAGCAACTCCCCGCGCTCAGCACCGGCCTGTACGCCGCCAGCGCTATATCGCTCCTTCTGGTTTCTATTTCCGTCCTGAACCGCATGATTTGTATATTGTTACAATAAATTGCTTAATACATCACCAAAAGAATCAATAATTTTCATTAGGTGAAAATTAAATTCTTTTAAGAATATTTCCTCTATATCACTTCACTAAGGGGCATAATTTTAGCTATATATGAGTATTTTTTAGCCTTGAGATTAAGATCCTTTGAAATAAGATATTCTTTAGTGGGGTCAAAATGTAATACCATATAATACGGAGCACTTGTTGGTGAAAAGCCATGTTGTACAAGGGTTTCTTGAGTCCAGATCTGGAAAGTTCCTTTGTTCTTTAATCTATATAAATGACAATCCTCTCCATTAGTATGAATCAGAACGTATTGAAGTCTTTCAAAACCGGGTTTAACCAATAACGAACCTTTGGAATCTCCTCCCCTTAGATAGCAGATACCATTGTCTATCATAATACGTTTTGTCGATTTTCTGGCATGGTTTATCATAACCATTGGTTCTGTCGGAGTAGTTTGTAACATCTTCCGCATTTTTTCTGCGGTATTTGGATTTTCTAATTCCACACGTCTATTGTGACCAATTTTTAAAAAAGCCTCGTCTTTATCTATTCCGATAAATCTTCGTCCAAGAAGATTGGCAGAGATTCCAGTAGTACAACTTCCCGCGAATGGATCCAATACAATCTCTCCCGGTCGAGTCGATGATAGAATAATTCTATGAAGTAATCTCAATGGTTTTTGTGTAGGGTGTTGCCCACATCTCATTTCCCAAGGCCTAACGATAGGAATTTGCCATACATCAGGCATTCTTTTCCCATCATTTATTTCCATCATCTTTTCACAATCAAAGTAGTGAGAATGTCGGGAACTCTTTCTGGCCCAAATGATATATTCCGCAGTAAAAGAAAAGTATTGAGTAGATAATGTAGGGCGAGGGTCTGATTTCTGCCAAACAATGATATTGAGTATCTTAAAACCAAGTTGTTGTAGGCAAATAGCAACGCTAAAAATGTTATGGTAAGTGCCACTCACCCATATTGTTCCATCAGGCTTAAGTACATCTTTACATGCTTTGAGCCAGTTATAATTAAACTGATTAATTTCTGCTAATGGCTTTTCCTGATCCCAAACTCCCTTATCAAACTTCTTATATTGGCCATTTATACGCATAGTTCGTCCTTTAGATAAGAAGTAAGGGGGATCAGCAAATATCATATCTACAAATCCATCAACGACTGTTTTAACATTGATGGAATCTCCACAGAAGGTTTCAAAATTTCCAAAATGAGAAAACAAATTCATTTCTCTTTTATATAAACATTTCAAACAGAGAGGGATTTTCTTGACTCTCGCATATATGGCATGGTTGATCAATCAAATCAAAATTATAAACCAATGCTTCGACAATACTGTGACGATTATCCACACTCCCACCATTATGATAGAAATGATTTTTGGTGGTTACATTAAACTTATTCCAAAATTTTTCCATCATCACATTTTCTCTGAATTCATTATGATGCCATGTAGACAAAATAAATTTTGCTGATGTTTCGGAAAGAAGTGTGAATAAAGTTTCTTCGTCGTTTTCCGTCCAGCCATTATAGTAATCAACATAACGTCCATAATAGGGCGGGTCGCAGTAGATTATATCGTCTTTTGTCGCATTTTTAATTAGATCAACAAAGGAGACATTATTGAAACTCCATCTGCCGGAGGTTATGATTTGACGAACTCCGGCTACTTGATTACAAATCTTGGTAATATAAGATGGTGAAAATCGGTTTGGTTTCTTACAAAAAGGAATATTCCAATCTCCTTTTTTGTTAAAGCGCATCATACCATTAAATCCGGCTCTGGAGAGGAAGATGAAATCGAACGGATCTCCATTTTGATTAAATCTATCTCGGATTAGTTTATAATGCGAATAACCATCATCATCAGCGCGACTTAAACAATCTCCTTCCCTTTTCAGATAGGCGCGCATTTTATCGACTGTAATTTTACCGGATTGTAACATTTGATAAAAATTAATAATGTGGGGATTAGTATCACCAACAATATGATTCCCCTGTACAAAGGAATTAAATCCTACTACTCCTGTTCCAAAGAAAGGTTCAATCCAAGTAGATGTATTGAGGTCAATACCAGATCTTAGCACCAACTCATTTATCCAAGGGACTAATTTAGTCTTGATTCCCTGAGATTTAATAGGGGGAATTTGTACAGCTCTCATTATCATTATTTTAATTTATCCAAAATGTTACTGTTTGTCTTGTATGCCCTATATGTTTCAAGATTATTATAATTGGGCTCGCCCGGTCCATAAAGTTTTGCATCTGCCTTGTTATAGTAGTTCATCCAGTAGTCATCAAATACATCTTCTCCTAATTCAGAGAAGGGACCAGTGCCGGTAATAAGTTTTTCTATATCGTCAGTGCCACCTATATTTCTGGTATTCCCACTGCCAGGACGGTCTAACGCAATCTTCCATTTTGGTTGTACAAAGAATATAAAATTTTCAATTACAGATTTGATTTTGTTTAATTGAGAAATAGAATATACTGTTTTTTCAGACTCAAGGTCTTTGGTCTGTTCATATAATATTCCCACGACAAGATGGCATTTATATTGTCCGTAAGGGTGATCCATACTCATCCTTTCGGATCTATTTCTGAAATATCCCCAATATGATCCTAAAGTCAGTCCATTCGCTTTCTTTCCATCGTAGTAGCTGGATTTGAAATCTACGGCAAAAAGATTGCCGTCATTATCCTTAAACGTCAAGTCCGGATAGTAATTCTGTTTGGAAGGTAGTTCTAAAACCAGTCTATTATTTTTAGCAAATAATTCTAATTTTGGTATGAGTAGAATTTCAATTATTTTAGATACTACCTTTGTATCATTGGTTATAGTGTAGACATTTTTGTCCACATCAATGAATCCCTTAACAATCCACTCATTGTTGGCAGTTTCAAGGAATGTCTTATAGGAAGCGATTTCTGCACTAAGAAGTTTATAAAACAAAGAGGCATCCATTTTTCAAAAATTAATATATACGCAAAATTAGTTATTTTTTGTTCAAATAGCTAATTTATGCATGTTTTTTGAAATGAAGTCAGATATTGTCTTATTAATTGTCCGGGTATTAACTCTCACAGCGCTCCCTGTTCTATCAGCAGGGCGATGCGCTCGATCATGGCGTCGTCCTTGTTCTTTTTCGGATTGAAGCCCGAACGCAGGTTCATGCCGAAGAAGCGGCCGAATGTCTGCCAGAATCCGGCCCGGAAGCTGCCTAAAAAGGCTTTCACTATGCCATACGACGTCTGGTCGGTCTCGCGGTTTATCAGCTTCAGCAACACCTTGCCCTGATTCTTGGTCATGTGCTTCACCACAGGCTTGTACTGCTCGAATATGTCGTGCTCCAGCGTCTTGAGGTGACGTTCGCGCTCCTTCTTGTCGGGGATGGTCTGGATGTATTCGTATGTCTCGCACAGCGTGGCGAATGCCAGTTTTGCGTAGGGCAAGGTCTTGCGCACGTCGCGCACGGTGCGCCAGTAGAACTGTTCCTGCTTCTTGTTCTTGAATTTCAGGGGCGGGAACACGTATACGTCGCGGATGTAGGTGAGGCGGCAGGTATCGCCGTATTCGTCCACTATGTGCGTGAATCCGCGGTAGGCCTTCACCTTCAGCTCCATGTCGGGCACTTCGTCGGCGCGGCAGGGAGTGACGCCGAACAGACACACCAATGCCACCACAGCCGCCGCTATGATGAGCGGCAGCCGCGACAGGTTGTAGGATGTATGTCTGTGGCGCAGTGTCTTCATTTATTATTCCGGCTTTTGATCCATCCGTTCAGCAGAACGAACAATGTGTCTTTACCAAAACGGAAAATCACGTCTAAAATTGAAACGGAATAGTTAACTTTTGTTTCAATGTCAGCGCAATAAGCAATTAATTCCGAATCGGGGTCGCCGGCAATAGCGGTGGCGGCCATAGCCGCGGCCTCGGTATCGATCCAATTCGATACGAGGTCGTGCATGGCCCGGTTCAGTTCGGGGAGTGTCCCGGGCGTGTTATGGTATAGAGCGGTCAGAGGATCGAACAGATGCGGGAAATATGGCGTGCGCCCATATATGGCGTTGAGGGTGCCGAGGTGCACGTGGGGCCAGTTGCCGTGGCCGGACAGGACCATGCCGGGACCTTTGGCCACAGGCACGGACAGCAGCGTCACGTTGTCGCCGTCGGCCATGCGGGTGCGTCTCAGCGACTTCGGGTCGAAGTCCGGGTCATCACACGCCGTGCGGATGGCTTCGGCATCCGAGGCGCCGTCAAGACGCGCCGCAAGCCAGCGGACGTACCAGCCGGCAGACGCCGCAAACGGCGGTATCACCATTTGCCGTCCTTCTTGTCCGGATTCGGGTTGCGGAACATGCGGTTCCATCTTATCTTGCCGTCGGTCAGTTTGCGGTCCTTGTCCATCGAGATGATGATTAGCACAGGCGAGCCTACCACATGATCCTCGGGGACGAAGCCCCAGTAACGCGAGTCGGCGCTGCGGTCGCGGTTGTCGCCCATCATCCAGTAATAGTCCATCTTGAACGTATAGTAGTCCTGAGGCTTGCCGTTGATGTAGATTTTGCCGTCCTTCATCTGCAGGTCATTGCCCTCGTATGTGCGGATGGCGCGCTCGTATATGGCATAGTTGGCCGGAGTAAGATGGAGTGTGGATCCACGTTTAGGAATCCATATCTCGCCCATGTTGTTGCGCTGCCAGTTGTAGGTTCCGTTGTAGGGGAACACACCGCCTAAGTCCAGAAGTCCCGATTCGCTTTCGGATATAAGCTGTCCGGCAACCTCGGGCCATTTCTCCACCCGGGCTTTCATGGCCTTGGTCAGAGGGAGGTCGTAGTAATACCGGCCCGTCATCTGGTCCTGTATCGGAGCCTGGTCGAAGTCCTCGACGCGAACGCCAAGGTCCATCCATTTCTGTGCGGCTATGGGTCCGTTGACCGGTATAAGGTAGTTGTACTGCACGTTTTCAGGCTCGGCTATGGCCTTGCCGTTGATCAGGATAGTGTCGTTCACTATGCGTATACGTTCGCCGGGGAGTCCGATGGTGCGCTTCACATAGTTCTCGCGGCGGTCCACGGGACGCCACACCAGTTCGCCGAACTTCTCCGGATTCTGCTGTATGTATGCCTTCGGATCCTTAATGCCGTTCTTGATCAACTCGTTGCATATCTGGTAATAATCGGGATTCTGAATCTTGAGCGCCACGGTGTCGCCCTGCGGATAGTTGAACACCACGATGTCGCCGCGCTCTATAGAGCGGAACCCGGGCATACGGTGATACTTCAGCTGAGGCTTCTCGATGTAGCTCTTGGTGTTGACCAGCGGCAGGGTGTGCTGTGCCAACGGGAAGTGCAGCGGAGTCTGGGGTACACGCGATCCGTAGACGGTCTTGTCTACCCACAGGCGGTCGCCTACGAGCAGCGATTTCTCGAGGCTCGATGACGGTATCTCGTACTGCTGGCCTATGAACCCGAATATGAAGTAAATCAGCACCAGTGCGTAGACTATCGCGTCCACCCACGCCATGACGGTGCGTGTGAGGCCCTTCTTGTTTTTCCACCATCCCCAGGGGATGAAGGCCGTGATATAGATGTCGATGATGAGCAGCCAGCCGAACAGCAGCCAGGGATTGCCCATCAGCACCACCCACAGGATGTATATTGCGCTTACGATGCCGAACCGCAGCCAGCGCGTGAGCTTTACGGCCCTTAAACGGTCTTTAATTGAAGTCATAACCGGAGATATCGGAGAGCATTTCCTGAATGGTGTGGATGCCCGGATGGTTTACGAGCCATTCCGCCGCGAGGATGGCTCCGAGAGCGAATCCGTCGCGGTTCTTGGCGCTGTGAGTTATCGATATGATGTCCGAGGGAGAATCCCAGCGGATGGTGTGTATGCCGGGTACCTCGCCCTCGCGCACATGGTCTATGGGGAGCACGCCAGGTTCCACGGTCTTGCCCTCCTCAGGCTCGGTCCACGACGATATGCGCCCGGTGCCGTCAATGATCTGTTCGGCCAGTGTCACCGCCGTACCCGAAGGATGGTCCAGCTTGTGGATGTGGTGTGTCTCGGTCATCGAGGGGGTGTACTGCGGGAAGGCGTTCATGATACGCGCCAGCTGACGGTTCACGGCCATGAAGATGTTGACGCCCACCGAGAAATTGGAAGCCCATATCAGCGAGCCGTCCAGTTCGCGGCACAGGTCCATGGCCTCGGGCAGACGTGCCTGCCAGCCGGTGGTGCCGCTCACCACTGGCACGCCGCGGCGCAGGCAGCGGGCCACGTTGTCGAAGCCTGTAGCCGGAGTGGTGAACTCGATGGCCGCGTCACACTGCATGAACACTTCGGAATCGAAGGCGTCGATGTTGTCCACGTCGATGACGCAGCCTATCTCCAGTCTGCGTTCCAGGGCCAGACGCTCTATGGTCTTGCCCATCTTGCCATATCCTATAAGCGCAATTTTCATAGTCTTAGGGGTTTAGAAGCCGAAGGCAACGTTGTCGATGTACATCGTGATGCCCTCGGTGCCGACGAACGGTTCGCCGCACGATGTGGATGCCATCACCAGCACGTGCGTGGGCTGAGTGCCTACGGGTGCCCAGCCTACTTCCTTGACGGGCACGAGCTTGCCTTTGGAATTATAGCCGTAATATGCCTTCTCGCCGTTCAGCAGACCCATGTAGGGCTTGTAGAATGGTTTCTTGGTGATGTCGCCGTAGTGGATGGGCAGCTGATGTCCCTTGGTCCAGGGCACGGACTTGCTGTAACGTTCGCGGCCAGTGCCCACACGTTGTGCGTAGACATTCCCTTTGGTGTCCTCCCAGCGCTTCTGCAGCAGTACATATACCTCGGCCTGGTCGCGGCCCTGAAGCGTCTTCTTGCGGCTCAGGCCGGTGGACTTGACGCGGGTGTTGACGTTGGGCATGTCGATGCGGTAGTCGAACACCAGTGCCTTGGGACTCTTGCGGTAAGGCATACCCATGGCCATCTTGGAGAAGGGTGTGGAAGTGCTGGTCACAGGCTCGTTGAGCTTGCCCAAGTAGAGGGTGCCGGCCACCATCACGTCCATGTTGATCACGCCCAACACCTTGACATGCTCCATCTTGGCCTGCAGTTTGGCCACCTTGTTGCCGTTCAGCACAGCCGGCTCGACGGAATTCGAAGCCTTCACTATTCCCGATACCTTGGCATATACGTTGCTCGATGCCCAGGGCGTGCCACCCTGGGGATGGTAAGGATTGTTGCCCTTGAGATGTTGCGTGGGGCCTACGGCATACACCTTCTTGGTGTCGCCGCCCAGTACTGACGATTCAGTTATCTCGCGTGTGACCCACTGCGAGAAATCGCCGTATTTGATCTTCTCCAGCGTCAGTGCCGATGCCGGAGCAGCGCTTAATAAGGCAGTCGCTCCCAGCAATATGATATTTAACTTCTTAAACATGACGCAAAATTACGAAATAAGCACCATATAACAAAAGAAGTGTTCCATCTTGACCATTCTTGGTCAAGATGGAACGCAATGAGGTGCCATATTTCCTATGTCAGAGGATTTTGATACCATCGCGGTTTATTTGATTCAGAAATTGTGAGGATAGATGTGAATGCCTTCTGATTAAATCCACAGAAGACTGAAGCAGACTTTCCAGATACCTGTGTAAGGCACTCAGGGCAAATATTCTGGGAGGCATATCCACCAAAATATCAATATCGCTGTCAGGGCGATTGTCGCCTCTGGCCATTGATCCGAACAGGCACATCCCTGTCACTCCATATTCCTTCTGGATATATGGAATGTTTTTTCTCAGTGTTGCGATACAGTCATCAGTAGTGCACATTGCTTTCCTAATCCGATTACAATGCAAAGGTAATCAAAATAATTGAATTTTAAGAGAAATCGAGATGGTTTAAACAGACAAGGCACCCGTAATATGGGCGCCTTGTCTGTTTTTAATGTTGTGATTCTATATATCAGTTCTTCATCGAATTCACGAAGTGATTGGCCCATTCCTGGCGGTTGGGAGTGGCCATGATCACGGTGGTGACCTGCTGGTCGTTGACCGGAAGGATCAGCACCGTCACCTCATGGTTCTCCAGCATACCCTTGGCACGGGCGCCCTTGGAGTTGCCGACGGTCACTTTCTCCACTTTCGGATCGGTGAGCTTGTATTTGGTGGCGTACATGCGGGCTTTCTCGAATGCTATTTTCTGAGTGAGGCCGACCGACTCGTTTTCCATCGAGACGCCGAAAGATCCGTCGGGATATTTCACCAGCATCTTGGAATCCTTCTGCACGATCGAGCCGGCGGGAATCTCGAAATCGAAGCCTCCGTAGCTGAGGGGCACATACCAGTGGGCCGATTCCAGAGCTTTGGTGCTCTCGTCCTGAGTCTGAGCCGTGGCGGGTGTCGGGCATACCATAACGGCCACTGCGGCAAGTGCCGCCATTATCATCTTTTTCATAACCTATGTCTTTTTATATTTTTTACAACTACTATCTGGTATCTTATACCTACTAACTTATAACTCAGTTTTTGGGTAAGTTGTTTTAGAGTCCCAGCACTTTTGCCGAATTTGCGGCGATGACGGTCCTAAAATATAGATTTCTGCTGAGATGAACTTTTTTGGGTCGTTTCAAGTGTTAAAATGGGGTCACAACGGCTGTTTTAACAATTGAAACGGACTTTTTGGGGTCATTTCAGCTTTTTTCGTTTTCAAGAGCCTCGATAAAAAGCCATATATTGGAAGACGGATTGTCGGGCCAATTTAGTTTTTTCGCTCGTTCTGTGGCATCCTTGCAGTTTGCTATAAGCAGAGAATTCTGATCGGATGTCAGATGTCCCTTCATATAATTTTTCCATGCCGGATGTGAGTTTTTGAGCAATTTTATCACGTCATTGGAATTGATGGCTTTCGAATGATTATCTGCATGGAGAATATACCAGAGTTCGAGACATGGATTCGTAAGAATCATTTCCCCGGGTAATGAAGCTACTTTCTCCACCACGCTTTTCACGTCGGCGTCATATACATAAAATATCGAATAGTCATCGTTCTTGTCGACTCCTAATTCGCTGATATATTGATCCACAAGGCGGCCATTGATACTATTGCCGCTTACTTTGGCCTTTATGGTTACCGGAAGGCGATAATGTTGGCGGAGAGTTTCGACATACACTTTTTCAGTCTCTCCTTCGCATATTACAAGATAGATCTTGCGCGGCAGTCGCTTTTTCTTGTATTTCCTCTCTCTCATCACGCATTCATCATTTCGGAGAGTATAGCGTAGATATTACCGATATATGGAACCGCATCAAAGCGTCCCTGCAGATAAGCTTTCATTATATCGGTTTTCTTCCCTAATTCATAATCGGAGAGGGGTATGAATTCGGAATTGCCGTTACTTTGTTTGTTGACGAATACGATCTGTTCCTTGCGTAGCTTCGTCATATCGATCAGGAGAGGGTTATGGCTTGTAAATACCATCTGAGCCCCTTTGGAAGCCCTGACCACGTCAAGAATGAATTCAGCGAGACGAAGATGAAGTTTCAAATCAAATTCATCAAGAAAAACAGCAGCTCCTGCCGTAGACTTCTTCAATAGCATAAGCAAAATGAAGAAAAGCCGCTTGGTCCCTTCAGATTCTTCTTTCTCGAAATCGAACGCGATAGAGGGGTTTTCGCGGTGGAAAGTAAGCAGTCGGGGTCTTCCGGTTGCATCTTCGCTCAGACAGATATCCGAAATATCGCTGTCGCTGACTTCAAAGGCTTTCAGCAGGACATCCTTATTTGCCGTGAAATCTTCGCGTGACAGTTTGGAAAGGTCAAAACCTCCGATGCCAACCACCATCTCGTTAAGGAAGAATCTATAGACGGTACGAGCGAGGGGACGATTCATCGAACTCGCTCTGCTGAGGAACAGAGTCTTTGGTCCCGTGTTGGCTTCTATTTCAGCCGGGCGCTGGATGGTGCCTTTGCGATAGGTGTATGTATCACCGTTATCCCGGGTAAAAATTTTGGCTTTTCTCTTTTTGGGATAATAATACAGTGATTCCTGTTTCACTCTGCCTTTATGCAACGTAAAAGAATATTCGTATTCTACTCCTTCGGTTATAAAGTCGATATAAAATTCGGAAGGCTTGTCGATGTCGAATTTAAAGGGTTCGAAATCAAAAACGCTCCCTTCATTATTCAGATGCGAGTCGAGTATAAGTCGTCGGCAGAAGTCAATGGCCTTGATCATGTTCGACTTGCCGGCAGCATTGCTGCCGAAAAGACCGATTATATTTACAAAACTGTCGTCGGAGAATTCAATCAGATTTTCAGATAGCCTGTCTGCAGTTTTGCGTGAAGATGCTTCTGCCGTAAAGTCGAGCACGGCATCATCTTTCATGGAGTAGAAATTCCTCAGGCGAAGGCTTATTATCATGCTTTAGCGTTTTGATCCTTTCGCAAAGATAATCATTTTCTCTCAATTTTATAGTATAGATTTCTGCTGAGATGAACTTTTTTGGGCCGTTTCAAGTGTTAAAATGGGGCCAAAACGGTCATTTTAACAATTGAAACGGACTTTTTGGGGTCATTTCAGCTTTTTTCGTTTTAGAGTCCCAGCACTTTTGCCGAATTTGCGGCGATGACGGGCTCGAGGTCGGTGCCGAGGATGTTGCTCTGGATTCCGATGATTTCCTGAATGGAGAGTTCGGATTCATCGGTCTCGGCCAACAGACGGTCCTGCGGAATGGCATGGAGCGTGTCAGGGTTGAAGTGCTGTCCCAGGGAGATGTAGCATCCGGCGTTGAGCAGCTGTCGCGCCCCCTGCGGTTTCTTGCGGAATCCGTGTATTATCCAGGGCTGCGTGGGCTTCAGGTCGCGTATCAGGCCGCACAGCACGTCCTCGGCCTTGACGCAATGCACTATGATGGGTTTCTTCAGGCTTTCGGACAGCTCTATCTGGCGCTTGAAAATGTTGAGCTGACGGAACATCATGCCTCCGCGCCCCGACAGGTCTACGCCGGCCTCCCCTACCGCCACGAATTCGGGACGTCGCAGCAATTCCTCAAGACGCGTCCATTCCTCGGGCGTCACGTCGCGATGGGTTTCCCACGGATGGATGCCGGCCGAATACAGCTGGCCGTCCGCAGCCTTGAACTCCTGGTTCCTGATAAACGAGATGTCGACCACCGCCAACGGTTGCGGAGCCGCCTTGTGTGTATGGATGTCAAGTATCATAACGGGTAATTGTCTAATAGTTTATAAAGTTTATAGAGTTTAAAAAGTTAAGAGAATACCAAGAACCGGCAGTTGACAAAGTTGAAAGAGTTTAAAAAGTTAAGAGAATTCCAAGACGAACATTCAGATAGCTGCACATTTATCTTGACTTTCTCAACTTATTCAACTTTCTCAACTTTTTTCGGAGGTACCGGGTCGTAGCCGGAGCCGCCCCAGGGATTGCAGCGCGCTATGCGCTTTATTGCCAACCATGAGCCTGAGAATATGCCATGCGTCTTGACCGCCTCGATGGCGTATTGCGAGCACGTCGGAGTGTAGCGGCAGCTCGGCGGCAGCATCGGCGAGATGCACGCCCGGTAGAAATATACCGGCAGCAGCACCAACCGGCGCACGGTTCGTCTCAGCAATGACGGCATAGCTTGTTGGTAAGTTTGGCGAGCAGCTTCTGCATCTTGGGTTCCAGTTCGGCATACTCCACGTTCTCATTGTGCAGATAGATGAATGCTATCTGCAGGAAACCGTCGGCGGGGAGCTGAGCCAATGCCTCGCGCATCGGCATACGGTTCAGACGGTAAGCCTCGCGGATTCGGCGGCGCATCAGCACGCGGTCCACCGCATGCCGCCGCTTCTTCTTCGGAATGGTGACCATCATCTGCACCGGTGCTATCCCGGCCGGGCGTCCGTTGCGGAACGACGAGTCAAGCTTCTCGGCCGGCATCCAGCGCCACACCATTCGCAGCGGAAACTCGTACATGCTCTTGCCCTCCGCGAACAGCCCCTCCACCAGCGTGCGGTGATGCAGCCGTTCGCTCTTGCCCATGCGGAGCGGATGGCGCATATCCTCCCCTCTCACGTCATGCCTCACGCCATGGCTTGCATCCTGCGTCACTTCCTGTTCGATGCTGTCTGCTTTGATATCTTCCATATCATTCATATCATCTGCAAAGTTAACGATTAGTTGGCAATATGTCGGCAAAAACTTCCCTAATTTATGTGTACGATACAAATTTGAAACAAATTATCGGCAGGAGTCCCCAATTGTAAAGAAGAAAAAGTTTATTCGTTAAGTCCTGTATCCAGGTCATCGATGGCGTGGATGATTTCGAGTTTGAGGGCTTCAGGATAGTCTTCATTTGCCATGTAGCAGGTGATGATGCGATGGAGGAGGTCTTTATCGATGCGGCCGGCGGCGACATGGTAGATGATTGCCTCCATGCACTGCATGAAACTATAGGCGTGCCAATAGTAGCCGTTATGAACGAGAAACCAGACGCCGATGGTCAGCGCCACCCGCTTGTTGGAATCCTCAAAGTAATGGCCGGTGCATAATCCGAATACCAGATAAGTGAGTTTGTCAACGAACGTGGGATAGTACAGGTCGCTCTGCACGAAGTCGAGAACCTTGCGTATGCCCCCTTCGTCTTTCACGCCCTGCAAACCGCCACCGCTGGCGGCGACTGTCTTACGATAGACCTCTAACGCGCCTTCATAGTCGATATATTTCAGTTCCTCACTCATCGTCGTCGGCCTGCTTCAGGCGTTTTAGAACTTCTCGGTTGGCTTCAAGAATGTTATCAAAGTCGATTGACGCGTCGCCAATGAACTTATCGAATTCATCGGGAGTAACCGCACGAAGGTATTCAGCAAGATTTCCATGCCAAGCATCGCGGAATGCGACATCACGCGATGCCATCTTGGATCTTGCGTCGTTGATAAACGGTTCCATCATCGGGGCTGCAGCCAGTTCATCAATGATTGCTTTTACCTCTGCGACAGAGAGCTGTTTATTGCTATTCTCGGAATATCGTTTCTCAATCTGATAGGCCACACCATTCTCAAATGAGGATATGCAAAGCAATACCTCTGCATAAAGCGTGTGACGCACATTCTCCTCGTTCTGCAGACGAAGGACCACACGGTATTCCTTTGCGTTTTCCCGGAATACAGCTTTGTATATCAAATCGGTTATCTGCTCGTACTTGTAGGTCGGAATGCCGTCCACATATTTGCCTACGGCTTGAGTAAAGTTCTTGCGGTAGTTCTCACTCTTTATTGCTGTGGGAATATAGTCGCGGTCCCGCCAGTTGATATACTTGGTGCCACCTCCGGCGCGTCCATTGATTGTGGCGATGACAATATCGAGTATGCGAGTGCGCAGCTGTTTGGCTTTTTCGCTCTCTGTGAGGAGCATCCCTATGTTCAGAAATGCCCGGAATGTAAAGACTCCCAGCTGACGTGTAAACTTAGGGACATTAATGTCCCTAACAAAATGTAACTTTAGTTCTTTCAGTGAGTTACCTTGACTTAAAAAATATCCGTTAGCACGAAGTT
>ERZ836877.1244-NODE-1244-length-39705-cov-18.649861_pt1 | contig 39705 bp, 37 predicted proteins | sample MGYA00519469_ERZ836877 | MGnify/ENA primary metagenome ERZ836877 (study PRJEB31850, sample SAMEA3708809) | human gut metagenome | biome: human gut; feature: human-associated habitat; material: faeces | place: China | collected 2014 ...
CGGACTTTACTGAACGGCATCATAATGAAAAATCTGGGGAAACAAGAAAATGGCATAAAGAGAAAAGAAAGGAGAGTGCAATCCCGGAACAGGATAATGACCGGCATTTGTTCAAGCCGGAGAGCAGCGCAGGCGCAGGGCAAATGACGATCTTTGTCCCCGTGGATTGAATTAACTGCTGGGACATGGAATGACCGTGTTCAGTCGTAAGATGCGGACTACCGTCCCCGGTTGCGCATCTTTCGGCGTCACGGCTATTCGATGTCCCGCATCGCAGTGAGGCAATATATAAATCCAGAACCGTCCTGTCAAGGACAACAATCAGGCAATAAGAAAAAGAATGGAGTATGCAATCCCGGAACAGGATAATGTCCGGCATTTGTTCAAGCCGTAGAGCAGCGCAGGCGCAGGACAAATGACGGTCTTTATCCCCGTGGATTGAATTAACTGCGGGACATGGAATGACCGTGTTCAGTCGTAAGATGCGGACAACCATCCCCGGTTGCACATCTTCTGGCGACACGGCTATTCGATGTCCAGCATCGCAGCGATCGCAGCGAAGTATATTTCAGATTTAGTTATCTGACATTATTAAGTATAAAAAATTATGAGTACTTTTGTGTGCAAAATTACGAATTGGAGTTACGGCTACTTCATAATGACCCCGATTATGGGGCTGCGAGAGGTGTACTTTTCGGTGTTTGCATAGGTAAAAACAAGCAAATCGCGACAGTTAAAAATCCTTAACGCAAGCCAAAAATACAAAATTCAGTTTCCTCGGCTTTCCGTCAACTTCCACAAAAGTACACGATTAGTACCCACGCCTCTCCAAACCCCTCTGAAAATCACCGAGTTTGCCCAAATCAGAAAAAATTTGTAAATTTTGTGGGATGGGGTCTTATAGGCTGTATAAAAATAAAAGTTAAATCAGAAGTCAGGATTCCATGTCGATTATGATGAAATCCCAGTCGTCGACGCCAACGTCCATGCCTCCGTCGCCGGAGCCTGAGCCGGAAAGGGGAGGTATGGTGATGGGGCCGAGGCGCAGGTGGATGTCGAGAGGGTCGGGAGCGTTGAGTATGCTTTCGGTCACGTCAAACTTGAAGTAATAGTTATGGCCGTCGGAAAGCCACACATACAGCAGGAGATAGGAGAGAGGGGTCAGATTGTCTTTCCCGAAAGAAAGCAGTTGACCGGACAAGGAGTCGGAATTTGCCGACGGTCTGTTGATCGGGAAGGGGATGGCTGTCGGGAAGCCTGATGGAGTGAGGCCGGAGCAGAGGTAGCTTCCCGACATGCCGGTGATCACGGCGGCCAGACGGTTTATGTTGCCGATATTCACGACTCCGGCTATGTCGACGGAGATTCTCGCCACCGCTTGACGGAGGGGAACTGATACGACGGAGTCGGTTGAGGTGTCGATATCGGTTACGATCCCGCACCACATCATCTGCGGCATCTTTCTAACATCCTCCTCCCCTTCGGGTGGAATGCCGGGCACCGGAGTGCGTGTAAGTGTCTCGGCTCCGTCAAAGACTCCGGCCGGAGGAGTGGTGAAGGAGCACAGCCGGAAATCGTCTGACTTCTCTACCACAGTGCGGTAGGTGTCATTGTTGTAGGCGATCACGCGGTATGTATCGGGGGGAAGCGATACGGTGCCTCCTTCAAGTCCTCTCAGGTCGAACCTCCAGGGCTCGGAGCCGTCGGAGGGATAGAACAGCAGGGCCATGCCCTCGGGCGACGCATCAGGGCATAGTGACGTGTCGAACCGGACTTTGAGGTGCTTCCACGGATCGTCGGGACAATTCGGATATTCGAATATACAACTCTGCAAAAACGTGGAAGCAATGACCAGGAGTGATATTTTCATCATTGTTCGCATCGTCTTTATAACAAATGAGTGCGAGTGAGGGGTTCATAACAACATGTCCGGTTTATCAACGTTTTTATCGTTCAGCGGAAGTTGAAAGAGCCGTCGGGGAGTATGGCATTGAGGCGTCTGAGCCATCCGTGAAGATATTTCCATGCTCCGCGGCATTGGCGGTAGTGAATCTCGCGCATACGGCGGATATTCGTGAAGAGAGTGCCGGCATCAGCTTCGTTTATTGCCTGCAACGTGAGAGGCCCGACAATTCCGTCGGCTTTCACTCCCACGGCGGTCTGGATCCTGCGGATGGCGGATGGTCCGGAGGCCCATATCCAATCGACTATGATATTGGCGATTGCCTGCGACCGGACATTGTCTGCTTTCATCCTGTCCCAGAACATTGTCTTGAGAATATCCTCCCATTCTCCGAAAGTAATGCCCTGGAGATCCGTTTTTGTCGGGGATGGCATGGATCTGCTTCTTCGGTAAGCCGCGAAAGTGGCGAGGGTCACGTCGATCATCGTCGCTCCTCCGGGATCGTCAGGGTCATCGCTCCAGCCTTTTCGGGACGCTAACTCAAACTGTTTTTCCAACGGAAGGAGCAGGTCGCGGCCGCCTTTCCCGTAGACTCCGGCCGCAAAATGAAAAATGAATGGAATAAGAATCCGATGGTCTGCCATATCTTTTTTACCGCAAAGTTAAGAGCGCAGATCCTCCGCATCTTTTTATTCCACCATTTCATTCAATAAAATAGGATATTGTTAGTGGCATAGTGATAATCATTTGAAAAATACGACCCTGCGAGAGGGACGAAAATCGGGATTTGGTCACTGAGGCAGGGATTTTTCGTTATAAAAGTAATTGTTGCGTATCTTTAGATGCTCCTGTCCGGCCTATATGTTGGGATGGAAGGAAGGAGGGTGGTGGGTCATTCGAACATGGGGGCTTTGGTGACATTTGTGTCAACGTTGGTCTTGCCGAGGAGAAACTTGTCGACGAAGGCCTCCACCTCCGGATACTGGCTCAGGGGAAGCTGGCAGTGGGGATGGCCGCCTGTGATGGAATAGCCCATGCGGTCGGCGATTCCGAATGTCTTCCACACCTCGCGGGCCGCTTTCGACGACTCGTAGTTTGATCTCTCGGCGAGCCATTCATAGTCGGTGTTGCCGAGTACGAGAAGCGCGCGGGGTGCTATGAGTGCAGCCACCTCATGGTGATCGATCGGCAGCCGGTCGACGCAATCGGAGAAACGCCTCATGCTCTCCTTGAACCACGCATAGTTAGTGCGTGCGAGGGTCTCCACATTGCCGAGTGTCTCCGACACTCTCCATGAATTGACGCCACCACCCCCCGGTTCCTGGGCAATGGTCAGGGCAATGCGTTCGTCGAGCGCGCCGGCGAATAGCGCCATCTTTCCCGCGAAGGAGCATCCGGACACTGCTATGTGGCTCAGGTCAATCCTTGATGAATCACCCAGAATCTCCAGCGCATCGATGATACGGCTTATTCCCCATGGCCATGCACAATAGGCTCCCATATCAGTCTGATCGGGATACAGCCTGTTGATGGGCTCCTCTCCACGCTTCTGGGTGTGCGACATGACTTGAGTGAAATTGAACGCGATACCGGCAATACCCCTTTTTTCGAAAATCTCGTCGGGGAGCGAACCGGTAGGAAATCCTATTCCTATAATAGCCGGGAAGGGCCCGTCGCCTTCAGGATATTTTATCGGTGCTTCGAGAGTCAGTTTCCCATCGGCGGTACTGACATCGACGGTCAGAGTATCATTGATGATTCTTGCGGAAATCTGTTTTTTGTCGACTTCCGGTTTCTTGCCGATCTCGTAATGGAAAAGCATTTGCATTATCTCAGAGCGGTGGCGTTGCCAGTCGTCGAATTGAGTGGAACGTCCGCTTCCATCAGCCCATGCGAAAGGGTCGGGGAGGTCAGGAATCGAGGGCAATTCCTCGAAGTCCTTCATTTTTAATTCCGGATATCCCGCCGCGGTGTTCTCCCTGTCGTAGACTAACGGGATATGCTTCTCCGGAGCAGGGTTTTGTGAAGACTCAATTTTCAGTTGTTCGCCGGATTTTGCGGAAACAATTGCCTGTGAGGTCAACGCCATCAGGATGTAGATAAGTATTCGTGCCATATTGATGCGGGTTTGCTGTGGAGGATTTCAAGATTCATGCCGGAACCAATCGGCATTGGAATCGTAAAACCGGTGAATATGTTGATGATCACGTATTCAGTAGTACCGGAATTTGTTTGCGAATATAGCAAATGCACTTGAAATATGCAACTGCCAAAGAATCAATCTTGCATACTTTTACGAGCGATAATTTAAGTCGTGATTGGCTCTTTGATCCCTGTGAGAGGGACGAGAATCGAGATTTGGTCACTGAGGCAGGGATTTTTCGTTATAAAAATGACGGAATGTTGAAGGAAAAATCGTATGTTTGCAGAAAAGAAGAATTTTATGATATCGGAATCGTTGTTGAGATATATGAATGAGATGCTCCGGCATACTCCCATGAGTTTCATTTTTAACAGCTTCTTAATTTGAATCATATGAAATTGATCGTGATGTTTTTGTTATGTGCGCTGCTTCCGCTGGGATCAGCGGCACAGAAACCGGAAGTGAGTGTCGACAGTGATCTGCTTGCATCGTTGTTGGGAGAGATGCCTGAGAAAATGCCTCTTCAGATAGATACTTTGGAAAGTTGCCCTCTTGATGGAGGGGTGCGTTTAAACGCGTTCAGTGAGGCTTATCTTAGCAATGGAGGCAAGGATATCGAGACGCTTTTGTTCGAAGAGAACGGCGGCCGTCATTGTTTCCCTCCTAAGGTAAAGGAAAAGGCCTACTCGTGGCTTGACCGTCATCTTAGGTTGCGGAGTTACAAATAATCTGTCAATAATCCTTTGGCATACAAAGATTATGTGTAATTATGCATATGGCACTTACGCCATATCAGAATCAATGTCAAAGATTATTGTTCAAGATACGCCAATTACAGTTATATCGGTAGAAGAGCGGGATTACAGAGTGGATAGGGCGCACGGATTGAGGGAAAAGAATTTGTCATATCGAGATATTTTATTAATTTTGCGACAGGACTCACGCCTTATCGCATTCATGAGAGGGTGCCGGGCGGGAGGATTTTAAACAAAAGGCGTTACCGGCGCTTTATTCTTGTTCCATAAAAGACGACCAATTTTTATAGACAGTCAAGAATACTGCAAGGTGGACGCCCACGGGTATGAATTTACCTATCCGGGCTCATTCTATGCCTTCAAAGGCATGGAGTGGGTTTGGGGTATATGCATAGGCGTGGGTCATCTGCATTGTTATCTTACTGTCAGGCTTCTTGGTCGTCGCCTATGGAAAGGATAGCGATGGTAGTGATACCCACCCTTTTTTTATTGACCCCGTCGCAGTCGGGTATTGGCGACATTTATTATCGACAGGTTTAATAAAGAATGATTGAATCGTTTTTTAGGATGCTTGCTGTCAGAAAGAAGAATGAAAACGATTTGTCGGATATGACGTATGCGATGTGCCGTACGTCTGACAAATTCCAGACAGCATTTATCAGATTCTTTTTTGAGGATCAGATTCCGGAAGAAGAATGTTGCAGTTTTGAAATCGAACGTGAATACTCAAAAGGGAAATGTCGTCCTGATTTCTATTTCCTTTATGGTGATAAGGAATATCTTATAGAAAATAAGATATTCGACCGTCAGCAGCATTTTGAGGATTATGTCGCCACATTTGCCATTCCAAATGAACAACTGGGATACATTACGAACTATCCTTTGTCGAAAAAAGGATTCCGAACTCATACCTGGCATCAATTTTATGACTATGTGAGCAGGAATATTCCGGAGGAAGAGTCAGATCTTTGGAAGGGTTACCTTTCGTATGTGGAGAAATGTTGCAATCTTTCTATTTCCAATTGTCCTATGAATATTAAAGAAATGGTTTCCGTTTTCACATTCTATCATTCAATTGACGGGATTATTCCTTTCAATAATGATGAATTTGAAAGTTTTGTGGCGGATGAAGCGTTCAACCGGGGTTGGTCATCAAATAGAGCCGGAGGAAATTTCCAGGGAGGTCCGTTAGACGGAATAATGGGAAAATATTTCCATGTTTCATTTAAAGATGACGTGATAAAAGATACATATGGATGGTTTGGTGTGTATTTTTCTCTTGAAGACCCTGTAATCTGCATGGCTTTCTATAATTATGATGATTGCGGGAGGCCAATCTCCGATAGAATCTTTGCTTGCAGGGAAGAAGATTTTCCTGAGGGCAAACTGAGTTCTGATCCGTACTATGAATATTTGGAGGAAGGAAATTGTTCCACAGGAGCATACTATTTTGATTTCCTTCCTCCCGAGGGATTTTCCCAAAAGAACCTTGACGAACAACGGGCCATTTTGCGAGATTTCTTTGAAGAGGTCATGATGAGAATTTATAAATCCGCAAATTGATTGAATGATTGTGAGAGCGGAGCGACAGATTGATTATCTGAGCCGGTTTGCCGGATAAACAACCGTGTGGATAAGAATCATTATATAAAATCGGTAATAAACTTGGATTGTTGCTGATTTTATATCCTATCGTGGCTATTCATTCGGATCTGATAGAATATACTGAATATATTTGAATCGGCAGCTTGAAAAAGCTGCCGATTCTGTTGGTAATATTCCTAAATTTGATGATTTGTGGTCGCTGTGCAGGAGTTGGTTATAGGGAATAGAATGAATTCATTTTTCACCTTTGACAAACCGGCTTCGCACGGTTAACGCATATTATCATCTTTTCATAGATTGTCATCTTTTTTCATTTGGGGCGTGGACGCGGACGGCGTTGAGGAAGTCAACCATTTTGCTGAGGTTGGTGTCGGAATACATGTTGAAACCGTGCCCTCCTTCGGGTTCGAGGGTCAGGGTGGCCTTCACTCCGGCTTCATTCAATGCATCATAGAGACGCTGTCCCTGCGAACAGGGCACGACGTTGTCTTTCTCTCCATGGAAGATGATGAACGGAGGGTCGTTGCTGTCGATGAAGGTGGTGGTGCTGAGCGTGCGGTATTTGTCCATCGCCTCATCGCGGCTCTGGCCAATCAGCACCTCCTCAGGCGCTACTCCCGGTGTGAATGCGGTCATGAACTCTATGGGGCCTGACCATACACAGGCGGCGCTGACTTCGCTGCTCTCGGAGGTATGGACGCCGAGATCTCCCTCGAGATCGATCGTCTCCCGGCCTACAGTCGCTGATTTCGTGCCGCTTGTCGCAGCCGTGATAGATGAGAGATGTCCCCCTGATGAGAATCCTGAGACGGCTACGAATGATGGATCGAATTTATACTTCGGAGCCTCCCCGCGAATGAACCGTATGACGGCCTTTATATCCTGGATCTGCGCCGGCCACTTGGCATCGCCGCTCGAACGATGGTTGGGACAGACCACGGCGTATCCGGCATCGAGGAGCGCTTTCACTATCGTCCCGATATCGGCCATGCCCTTACTGCTGTTGCTGAACCATGCGCTGCCATAGATGTGGACGACCACAGGATAGGAATCCCTCTTCTCCTTCGGAAGATATATGTCGCATGTGTGGTAGGCATTATTGTCTGACGCATAGTTGATGTCTTTCCATTGCTGTGATGTCTCGACGTTGTTCTGGATCTGCATGCCGCCGAAGCCTCCGGAAGAGGTTTCGGGCACCTGAGCCATGACTGCGGAGCCGGTGGCCAAGATGGCCGCGGCAACAGCAAGATGTCTGAAGATTGTTCTCATACGTATTGATTATTAGAAGTTGCTGAAAACAATATCCGGAGATGCTCCATATTTGTCAGGCATCTCCGGATATCATGATATCTATCTGCACCTGGGCTGATTAGCTGAGGGCTTTGATGGCGGCCTTGATGGCAGCGATCTTCTCAAGGGTGTCGCTTTCTTTCTTGCGTTCGATGGCCACAACTTTCTCAGGAGCGTTCGCCACGAATCGCTCGTTGGATAGTTTCTTGCGCACGGAGGCAAGGAAACTTTCATTATACTCAAGATCGGCCGAGAGTTTCTTGAGCTCCTCCTCCACATTGATGTTGTCGGCGAGGGGTATGCTGTATTCAGTAGCAGCGACTATGAATGAGGATGCGGCGGCAGGTTTCTCACTGACCTCCTTTATGGCCGAGAGGTTGCCCATCTTCTCAAGAATGCTGTCGAGATACTCATTGTGCGGTCCTTTCACGAGGAGCTCGAGCGCGTCGCGCTGCGGTATCTGTTTCTGCTTACGCACCGTGCGGATACCGGCGATGACCTCCTTCAGATGGTCGAAAGCGTCGATCACTTTCCCGTCGAATCCATCTGCCACGGGGAGCCGGGCGGTCATGATGCTCTCGCCATCCTTGCGGTCGTAGAGATGCTGCCAGAGTTCCTCGGTGATGAACGGCATGAAGGGGTGGAGCAGACGCAGGAGAGTATCGAAGAATGCGAGGGTCGACTCATAGGTGGCCTTATCCATGGGAGTGCCGTAAGCCGGCTTCACAACCTCAAGATACCATGAGGAGAACTCATCCCAGAAAAGCTTGTAGACAGCCATGAGGGCTTCTGAGATACGGAACTTGCCCATCAGGTCGTCAACTTCGATGAGAGTGCGTCTCATCTCGGCCTCAAACCACTCGATGCCTCTCTTCGAAGCCTCGGGCTGCGGTTTTTCAGCATCCACTTCCCAACCTTTCACGAGGCGGAATGCATTCCAGATCTTGTTGCAGAAATTGCGTCCCTGTTCGCAGAGGGAGTCGTCATACATTATGTCGTGGCCTGCGGGGGCGGCGAGCATGATGCCCATGCGCACTCCGTCGGCTCCGAACTTGTCGATAAGCTCGAGAGGGTCGGGGGAGTTGCCGAGCGACTTCGACATCTTGCGTCCGATCTTGTCGCGCACGATGCCGGTAAAGTAGACGTTGCTGAAGGGTTTGTCGCCAGCGAAAGCATATCCGGCAATGATCATGCGGGCCACCCAGAAGAATATGATGTCGGGCCCGGTGACAAGATCGGTTGTGGGATAATAATATTTGAATTCTTTGTTGTCGGGATCAAGGATGCCGTTGAAGAGGGAGATAGGCCAGAGCCATGATGAGAACCAGGTGTCGAGGCAATCAGGGTCGCGGGAGAGGTCGGAGAGAGTCAGTTCAGGATTCCCGGTCTTCTCGATCGCCTTGACAAGCGCCTTCTCCTCATCTTCGGCCACCACGTAGCCACCCTCCGGAAGATACCATGCCGGTATCTGGTGTCCCCACCAGAGCTGGCGCGAGATACACCAGTCCTTGATATTGGTCATCCAGTAGCGGTAGGTATTCTTGTATTTCGCGGGTACGAACTTGATATAGTCTGTCTCAACCGCCTCAAGCGCGGGGAGTGCGAGGTCTTTCATCTTCACGAACCACTGCATTGAGAGCTTGGGCTCAATTACTGCGTCTGTACGCTCCGAGTGGCCTACCTTGTTGACGTAATCCTCCACTTTCTCCACGAGGCCGGCGTCGGCGAGATCCTTCATGATCTGCTTGCGCACATCGAAGCGGTCCATGCCGACATACATTCCCCCTTTCTCGGAGATGGTGCCGTTGTCGTTGAAGATGTCGATGGTCTCGAGGCCGTATTTGTCGCCGAGCATATAGTCGTTGACGTCGTGGGCCGGAGTGACTTTCAGACATCCGGTGCCGAAGTCCATCTCCACATATTCATCCATGATGATGGGAACGGAGCGGCCTACGAGCGGGACGATGACCCGTTTCCCCTTGAGCCAGGTATAGCGTTCGTCGTTAGGATTGACGCAGACGGCGGTGTCTCCGAGAATTGTCTCCGGGCGAGTCGTGGCCACCACGATATATTTCCCTTCCTCACCCTCAACCATATATTTCAGATGGAACAGGTGGCTCTGTTCCTCCTTGTAGATCACCTCCTCATCGGAGAGGGCTGTGAGGGCCTTGGGATCCCAGTTGACCATTCGCACACCGCGATAGATGAGGCCACGTTCGTAAAGGTCGCAGAACACGTGCATCACGCTCTTAGAGCGGATCTCGTCCATCGTGAACGCGGTGCGTTCCCAGTCGCACGACGCTCCGAGCTTGCGGAGCTGCTGGAGGATAATGCCTCCGTACTTGTGTGTCCAGTCCCAGGCGTGGCTGAGGAATTCCTCGCGAGAGAGATCGGTCTTCTTTATGCCGTCCTGAGCGAGTTTAGCCACGACTTTCGCCTCGGTCGAGATGGCGGCGTGGTCTGTGCCCGGCACCCATAGGGCGTTCTTACCCATCATTCTGGCGCGGCGCACGAGAATGTCCTGGATGGTGTTGTTGAGCATGTGTCCCATATGTAGCACTCCGGTGACGTTGGGCGGGGGGATCACGATGCAGAAAGGTTCGCGGTTGTCGGGTTCGGAATGGAACAGTCCGTGCTCCATCCAGTATGCATACCATTTGTCTTCAACCTCCGAGGGGTTGTATTTGGTGGCTAATTCGCTCATGGGCTATAAATATGCTGAATTATATTATGGTGCAAAATTACAAAATAAAGATGAAACGGGCAAGAAAGAGCATATGAACAATATTGGGGTAATAGTTGTGTTATGATAGAGGAAGTAGAATTTTATTGAATCAAATCTTGTAGTCGTGAAGATAATGATAGCCGGGAATGGCGACACAGCCATTCATCTCGCGAAGATGCTCAGCCGGGAAGACCAGGAGGTAGTGGTGATGGGCACGGATGCCGGGATACTTTCCGAACTGGATGCCAACTACAATGTCTTTACCACCATCGGTAAGGCCATATCGGTATCTGATCAGAAGCGTGCCGGAAGTCAGGAGTGCGACCTGTTCATAGCCGTCACTCCATTTGAAAACCACAACATAGTTTCCGCCGAGATCGCCAAGTGGCTGGGAGCCGCCACGACTCTTGCCAGGATCGACAATCCTGATCTTCTTGAACCAGCAGCGGAGGCTCATTTCCGCACCCTCGGCATCGACAAGATGGTATATCCGGAGTATCTGGCAGCTAAGGAGACGGTGTCGGCGATTGACAATAAATGGACAGATTCGCACTATACCCTCTCCGGAGGGCAGCTTGAGATATGTGTGCTGCGTGTGCGTGAAGGTGCGCCTATAGAGGGTATGACTCTCGCACGCTTCGGAGGGATGACGAAAAAATATCATGCATCGCTTATAAAGCGTAACGGCGAAGCTATAATACCGAGAGGTAGTCATAGTTTCGAACGTAATGACATGGTGTGTTTCACGTCGCTGCCCGGGGAGGAGGCGGAGCTGGCGCGATTATGCGGCAAGGAGACTCACAAGGTGAAGACTGTGATGATAGCTGGGTCGGGAAAGATCACCGACACCTTGTGTCCGCTCCTCATGGACAAATACTCTGTGAAGGTCATCGATACAGACCGGGAGCGTTGCCGGCGCATACTCGAGCGCAATCCCGGAATAACGGTTGTCAATGCCGATCCACGCGATATCGACGTGCTGCGCGAGGAGGGGATACGCGACAGCTGCGCCTTTGTGGCCGTCATGGACCTCTCTGAGGCGAATATCGTCAGCGCGATGGTGGCGAAACATCTCGGAGCAGTCAAGACTGTGGCCCAGATAGAGGATATACAGTATTTCGATGAGGCTCGCTCGCTCGACATCGACACCGTCATCAACAAGAAGCTACTGACGTCGAGCCGCATCTACCAGCTGCTTCTTGACAGCTATCTCGACTCTCCGCGTTGCCTTGCTTTTGAAGATTCGGAAGTGGCAGAGATCGTGGCATGCGATTCGGCTCACATCACTCGCAGTGCGGTGCGCGACCTTAAACTGTCGTCAGACATGACCATTGCCGGCCTGATCCGCGACGGACGCGGGATGCTTGTAGACGGCGACACACATATCTTGCCGGGCGACAATGTAGTGGTGTTCTGCATGAGGGGGAGCCTTAAGAAAGTGGAGAAGCTCTTCAGGTCGTGAACAAATCACGGGTCTTTATAACGAAAACATCATGTCATGAAGGATCAATACAACATACGCTACCGTAGCCTTCTGAAGATAGCCGGCTGGCTGATATTGCTTGAGAGCGGCCTTATGGTTGTGCCTTTGGCTGTGTCGCTCTTCGGGGGCGAGCCTGACTGGAAGGCGTTTGCCATCGCGGCGCTTGTGGCGGGGGCTACAGGGGGCGTCGCCGTGGCGGGTAACCGTGGTGAACATGTACGCCTCAACCGTCGGGAAGGCTATCTTCTCATATCTTTCATATGGATCGTGTTCTCTCTTTTCGGCATGTTGCCCTTCATGCTTTGCACGCATCCCGTCGGTCTGACCGATGCCTTTTTCGAGACGATGTCCGGATTCACCACAACGGGAGCCTCCATATTCAGCGATGTCGAGGCTCTCGGGCGCGGTATCCTGCTATGGCGCGCCATGATACAATGGCTGGGGGGATTGGGTATCGTGCTGTTTCTCATAGCGCTTCTCCCGGCGTTGAACGACAGTGGCGGTATCGCCTTATTCAATGCTGAGATGACAGGCATATCCCATGACAAGCTTCATCCGCAGATACGGCGCACCGCGGCTTCGCTATGGCTTGTATACAGCGTCCTGACAGCGGTGATGGTGATTTTCCTGCTTGCCGGCGGCATGAATCTCTTCGACAGTCTGTGCCAGGCCATGACTACATTGTCGACCGGAGGTTTCTCCACCCGCAACGCAAGCATCGCGGCATGGGGAAACCCTTATATAGCTTCAGTCGTGACGGTTTTCATGCTACTCGGAGGCATCAATTTCCTTTTGCTCTATAATCTGTCGCAACGGCATTTCCAGGAGGTATGGAAAAACGATGTGCTCCGGTCTTATATGGCGATTGTCTTCATAGCCTGGGCCGTGACCGCAGGCATTCTCGCCGCCAAGGGGGAGAGAGGCTTTGACGCGCTTGTTGTCGCGCCACTTTTCCATGTGGCATCGTCCATAACCTCGACAGGATTCGCCTATTCCGACTACGGTGCGTGGGGGAGCACCGCGGTGTGTGTCACTATCCTGCTGATGCTATGCGGCGCCTGTGCCGGATCGACCACCGGAGGAATAAAGATAGACCGTATATCCGCGCTTTTCAAGAATCTGCGCAATGAGGTGGTGTATACGCTTTTCCCACGGCATATGAAAAGCGTGGAGGTGGGCGGAAAAGTAGTGGGGGAGAGGGGCCTCATACGTGTGATGGCGTTTATCTCCATATATTTACTTCTGACCGGAGCCGGGACATTGCTGATGTCGTTCTACGGTTACAGCGTGACAGATTCGTTTTTCGCCTCAGCTTCCGGTATGGGTAACAACGGACTCGGACTCGGCGCCACCGGCTCGGGATTCGGAGGCCTTCCATCACCGTTGAAATGGTTCATGTCGGCGGAGATGCTTATCGGACGTCTGGAGATATTCACCGTCATGGTGCTCTTCTACAAAGCCTTCTGGCGCCGCTGATCTTCCAAAAGATTCGCGATGGCTTCTTCTCCCCGCAAGTCGTCATAATCATAAGCCTTTCTGAAATAATCTATGGCTTTGTCAGTATTCTTAACGCAACCGATGCCTTCGGCATAGATACACCCCATGCGATAGGAATATTCGTCCGGTTTAAGTTCCGCGGCTACAGAAGTCCATTTGAATAGCTTTTCCGCCCATTCTTTGTCTTCGATGTATCCGGCCATTATCAGATCCCAGAAGTAGTCGCTCAGGCGCCCGGCGGCATCAGGGTTTTCCTCAGCGATAGACTCATAGTATTCCACTCCAATTTCCGGATCACCACCTCTGGCCATATTCATATAATAATCTCCAAGCCATAGAATGGCAGGATCTTTCCAGCGGCTATCTATTTTTGAGCATTTCTCATAAAATCGCTCGGCATCATAGTGATCGTATTTTTGACGAGGCCCACCCTCAGCCTGATCGGGAGTCTCAGCATTCTCGCACATAAAGCCGAGAAGAAAATACCCGAGTGCGTCTCCCCCCTTGGCCGCTTTTTCGGCATGGTCAAAACTCTTGTCAAGGTCAACAGGCACACCGATCCCTTCATGCAACAGCAAACCCAAAAGCCCGTCACGTTCGGGGCCTTCCGGGGCGGCTGACACAAGATCGGCGGCTGCCTTCCGGACGCCTGCGTCTTCTTCATTGCCGGCTATTATTTCATAAAATTTATCAGACAGATTCATTCCTAATCAAAAATTACATGTGGATTCATCAGCGACGGCGAACGCCATAAAATGCCGTACTCTTTCTCAAGCACTTCCTGTTTCGCACGCCAGAACAGGAAGCAGAACCCCATCTGCCGAGGTGCATTTGCAAACCGCTCATTGAGCTTGTCTTCGACATCGTAATATATGTTTTCCCATTCCCAAGTGTATTCAACGGGGTCCTTCCTCAAATGCCCGATCTGAGGATTGAGTATTATTTTCAACAATTCCCCGGATGTCAGCAACTTTGAAATCGCATCCTGCAAGTCTTTATTGAAAAGAGAATATGGCCATTCACCTTCATTAAGCAGCACACGAAGTTTCAGCAATCTCCTTATTCTTCCTGTAGATACTGTATCCAATCTGCCGCTCACAAACGCAGCACGTACATATCGGAGAAGCAGTTCATATAGCGCATGGTTGAAAACAGATTCTCCTACAGCATCAATAATCCTCGGCATCGTGTCTTCCATCGCCTCCCAGGGTGTGACCTCATGGCGAATCAGGCCCAACACGCCATGGGCAATTTCCTTGAGTCTCCGGTAATCTTTCAGTTCAACATATGTCTCGGCAAGCAATACATACAACTTTAGAAGTATGTGATCATGAATATGCGGCTCATTGTCATCTTCCACAATCTTTATAAGAGTGGAAAACACGTCGGCATCTTTTACAAGACGGGCATGTTCCTCTTCCCCGGCATATTGTCCTCTCAGAGATAACATCAAGTTGATTTTTTCATCCATATCCTTGCTTTCATCAGAATTAATCTTCCCAAGGAGTGTTTTAAGTTCAATAGATGTCATAGGTTTATGATTATGGCGGTTATGTTATCCCGGCCCCCGGCAGCCTTTGCGAGGTCAACAAGTGTCTGAATATCATCAGAATTTGATTCAATGATATCGTCAGGCACAAGATCGCTGAGACCATCTGAACAGAGCAGGTAAGAATCACCCTCCAGGCAATACAGCTCAGATACGTCAGAGGTGAATTCTGAAGGTGTATTACCCATATAATTATATATCAGATTTGAAGGGATAGCGGAATTTTTCGTCCTTTCCCTCTCTGAGTGGTCGACTGATAACTGTTTCAATATCCCTCCTCGTATACGGTAGCATCTGCTGTCGCCAATATTTATAAGCCACAAATGACCATGAGCGAAAAGCAGTCCTGTGAAAGTCGTTGCCATTTCGGCAAGATCCGGGCGTAGTCCGGCAGTGTCGAGTATGAGTCTGTTTGCAGCTATGGCCCATTCTTTCAAGGCGGTTATAGCGTCTGTGTCTTTTCCCGGGAGGCCTGTCTTGACAAACGATGCGAACGACCGGCATACGATCTCAGATGCGACCTCTCCACCTTCGCAGCCACCCATGCCGTCGGCGACCGCGAACGCAATTGTATCTGTCGAATCATACTTTAAATCTCCGGAGCATCCGGAATCGCGGATAAGACGCCCTGCGACGTAGGCCATGTCTTCATTGTCAGATCGAACACAGCCTACATCGGACAAAGCTGAGTATTTGAGGTTGATTATTTTCATCGTTCGATGACATCAAAAAGATATGTGCCTAAGTCTATCACATCTCCGGCCTTGAACTTCATAGGCACGTTGGCCGCAAGCATTACATCATTGATCAGCGAGCCATTGGTGCTTCCTAAATCCACTAAGGCCCAATCCCTCCCCTGACGCAAGAACTTGCCGTGGAGGCGCGAGATATTCACAAGCTCTTTCAAGTCGTCAGCATAGGGGCTATCCTTCCGCCCTATTATGGCACCGTCTTGAGGCGTCAGCATAAAACCGCCGTCGCGGGCCTTGAGACAGATTTTTTTCTGACGGGGGCTCCCGACAGTCGTGCCACCGTCATCCCCGCCCACATCTCCTTTCGATGTTTTGGCAGAATAATCCTTGCGTGCCACCATCGGTTTCCCACACTTCTCGCAGAAGTCATCCGAACCCAAGGCCCCGCAGTTGACGCATACCAGAATTTCAGCGCCACACTGGTCACAGAAATGGCTGTCATCGGGTATCAAATCTCCACAATCGGGGCATTCTATCATTTTCATAGCTGTTATTTCTTTGGGATGTCCTCAGCCTCGATAATGGTGAGCGCATCCGGGTTTGTGTCAAAAACGCTGATATCGGAAGCAATTCTGTTGCCCTGCAGTTCCATGGCCTCATTAAGCAAATTCACAACTTCGCGAGCATTGCCGAAATGAAGACCTTTATTGTCGACCATGTGCTTCACGGTCTTCCGCAATTCTGCCTCCGCTTCGCCGGTAATCTTGAAATTCCGTTTTTCAAGATTGAACTTAAAAATGCGAATGAGCTCTTCCGCCGAATAATCATCGATATGAAAACGCTTGTTGAAGCGGCTTATCAAACCGGGATTTCCACGACGCGTCAGTTCATCCATTCTATCTTTGTATCCTGCGATTACAACCACAAACTTACCTTTGTCGTTCTCCATACGAGTCATAAGCGCGTCGAGAGCCTCATTCCCTGTATTATTCATCGAGCCAGGCACTGGCAAAAGATTATATGCCTCATCAATGAAGAGAACGCCGCCCATGGCTTCATCAACAGCCTTCTCCATATTGCGTCCTGATTCATTGATATATCCGGACAGGATTGTCTTGGCCTCACGTTCGACCACTTTGTCTGAGGGGAGGACACCTGCGGCGTGCAGAACCTCTCCCAGGCGTTTGGCAATGGTTGTCTTGCCAGTGCCGGGATTTCCGGTAAGTATGATATTCACAGGCTGGAGGGCGGCGCTTCCAAGTCCGCGCTCCATGCGCATGCGATTGACCATAGCGACGTTGGCGAGCTTTCTGATTTCCTGTTTGATATCATCCATCCCGATAAGGTCATCGAGCTGAGCCAGGACTTCGTCAACACTCAAGGGCGGTTTTTCGGAAGAGCCGGAGATGTCGTTCATTGTGAGAACAAACTCTTTTGAAGCATCAAATCCCGGCTTGGAAGATTCCTTCTGAATGCGGGTGTTCTGGGTCTTTATCGCTTTGTCGACGGCATTGCGTACATCTCGTGCGTTGGCAAAATCCTTCTGCTTGGCAAGCTCCATCTTATCAAAGAATTTACCGATGCCGAGTTCTGCCGAATTATCAAGGGTGTATCCCTGGGCCTTTATCATCCGTCTGGCTATCTCTGTAAGCTCAGGCCCTTTGTAGTCGCGGAATTTTATATTCACATTGAACCTGGAAGCAATGCCTGGATTGGCTGTTGAGAAAACCCCCATCTCTTTTTCATAACCTGCAAGAATGGCTATCATTTTTCCCCTACGGTCTTCAGCATTTTTTATAAGGGCCGTGACTGCTTCCGTGCCGAAGTCATCGTTCTCTCCGTTCCACACACCGTATGCTTCGTCGATGAAGAGCACTCCGCCCATGGCACGGTCGAACGCGGCATCCACTTTTGGCGCGGTATGACCCTGATACTGCCCTTTGAGATCGCCGGGTGAGACCTCGACAAGTTGTCCTGATGGTAAAACACCCATCGCGCTGAGAGCATCCGCAAAGACCCGGGCTATGGTGGTCTTGCCTGTTCCGGGATTTCCGATGAAGATATAATGGTCTTTAAGTATATAAGTCTCGCCGGGATGAAGTCTCTCAAACGATCTGATGGAATTTACAATGGAGAGCATTGTCTTCTTAATCTCGTCGATACCTACATATTTGTCGAATTCTGCCATCACCTCCTCTATGGTCTTAGGCACAAACTCTTTTCCTGTCACATCGTCTTCAGTTACCAGTGTGACTTTCTTACCTTTGTTGCGTCTGGTGGCAGCCATCATCAATTCAGAAGCCTTGGAGTCTGCAAGATGGGCATTCCCGAAACACTCCGAGTTGCGCCGTTCGTAGTTGAAGACGCGGCATAGTTTATCGCGGGCTTCCCGGGTGATTGACAAGCTATATTTTTCCTTGAGGATCTGACCACATATTGCAGCCACTTCAGTAGGGGTATAATCTGGAAGAGATATCTTCAGAGCGAACAGAGAATTCAGTTCCGGACGTTTTTCTATATATTCTCTCAACTCTTGATTGCCGTTGACAATCAGTATGAGAGGATTCTTGCCGACAGCCAGCTGCAATCTTGACCTGACAGTGAGATATTCCAACGGAGTGCCTGTCAGATCAGCATCTTTCCTTTCCGGAAGAAATTTATGAGCATCTTCCAGATCAATGGCTTTGAGCGGTTCTTTGTCAAGATCAAGATTGTCGATCGATAAAGAATCATAGGGCTCCCAGTCTTCGTCGTCAAATAGTCCGGAGGCTACCATCAGCTCCATGATCTGACCTGTGAGCACGGTCTTGCCGGATCCCGAATTTCCGGTGATGAGTATATTCGAATTGATCGAACCCAAAGCAGAGATGCCCCTTTGGTCTACGATCTCCTTCAGGGTCGCGACATGCTCACGGAGCAGTTTTTTCTGTTGCTCAAGGCCTACCAATATGGAGAGCTCATCATCCTCATCATCGAAAACATCAGGACATCCGGCATTTCCCTGCTCAATCTTGAACTCTTCTCCGCAATAACGGCAATATCTTGCTATCTCGCGGTTTTCTTTTCCACATTCAGTGCATTTCATAGGCAAATATCAGTGCATTGTATCCTCCCCGAGAATGTTTCCCGAAGAATTCGATTCTACTTTCTCCACACTACTGTCAGGAATATCATTGTCGTCGGAAGCTTGCTTTTTGTCAACCTTTTCAGATGATTTTCTTCCGGCCGCCCTTGAAGAAGGCTTTGTCGATGGAGGATTTGTTACAAATCCCTTGGCTGAGTCAGGCATTCGTGTGACAGTTATTTCATGCCGTATACCTTTCCTGTCGGTATAATAACCCTTGAAAATCTTGATATGGGAACCGGCGCCGTTTTCATATATATACTCATTCGGAGAATATTCAACCTCCGCAACTTGTTTCCGGCCTTCAGACTCGGCAGGATAGAATATGAAACTTTCAGGAATCGTGTCATTTTTCGTGTATACGCGTCCCCGGGCCTCCACCGGTTTCCCGCCAGCGATTATCATAGTGCCATAAATATTTTTACCGTGCTCGACGCTATCGATATTGCATACAATCCGTGTTGTCCCTGAAGCATACCTGACTTCCCAGGATCCGACTGCCCATTTGCCCTTCTGTGCCTGACGGGCCTCTACAGTCGCGGCATCAGGAGCCCAACAGTTTCTTCCGCTTAATCCAGGCGTAGCGAAAAACCAGATGATGAAGAACATCCATGCGAGCGACATCCAGATTCCCCCTGCAAAAGAAATGTTTTCTCTGGTCACGTCATCTTCGTTTGTCTGCATCTCTGAAAGCATTGTGACTGCGTTGGAAAGATTATCCTCTGTCTGATGATATGCGTAATAGAGGGCATCGAGTTGTCTGTATTCAAATTCAGAGCCTGTGATGTTCTTGCCACCGGTATCTACTTCCTTACGTTCCCAAAGGGCTCCTATGGCCGTAACCGCTCCTACAATCAAGATTGCTCCGGCAATGAAATAAAGCACCCCCGGAAACCATTGGAATCCGGCCCATATGAATCCTGTGGAGATAAGGCCACAGATAAGTGATGGTATGATGGCAGCCCCGAAATCAGTAAGGATGGAAAGCCCGATCAAAAGTGCTATCGTACAGATTCCGTATGTCGCGAATAAATGACCGGATATCGGATTGGCAGCCGGGGCGTCCATGAACCATGAAAGAATCAGCATTATCAGCGTAGGAACGCCGCCGGCTATCAGATAAAACTTACGGCGCCGCTTTATTGAGGCCTCACTTTTTTTCAGCTTCCTGGCTGCTTTGTCGACTTTGCCTATAGCTTTCCTGTATCTCTTACAGTAGAAGTTTTCCGGATCTATTTTGGCTATGAATTCTACGTATTCCGCTGTTTTTTTCTCGTAGGTGAACTTCCTGGACAGATCGAGTCTCGGGTTTTCCTGAAAGAAGACCGTAAGCCATGCGTCGAGCCAGGGGGAGGGCCGGCCGTTTGACCCAAGCACACGTTCGCGCATGTTATGGTTCATTTCATGAGCTATCGTCTCCTTATCAAATGCCTCAAGGTCGTCAGGTGAAGAGATCGATTTTCCTGCCAGGGGATATGTCGGGGCATGCCCGAGAAAGCCCGTTACTGATTTGTAAGCACCGATGACCTCATCATAGGGGCCGGCTTTCTGATTGTTCTCGTCGTCTTCCGTGTCCATGCAGTAGCGGTTCCACTGGAGGAATTTGGCATACTCCGGACCGCGTGCCCGCAGATAGTCGCCCATGCGTCCTTCATCCATTTGTTCGAAGAGAGGTAAGACATCAAGTCCCTGTCGTTTGCCAAGAACCATGTCATTGAGCTGGATATTGAGGAGAGTGCCCATTTGCGGGACGGTGTAGTATCTGTCATCGGAGGAGGAATCGGTATTGAAAGTGAAATCCGCTTCAGGATCAAGTTCGTAAGCTATGCGGTAGGGGGAAGTGGAATTATAATAGATTGATTCCACATCGTCTGATAAGTTGTCGTGAAGCATGCGGATTTTACCGGCGAGAGCCGGATTGCGTGATGAGAGCCAGACAACGAGGGCCTGACTTTGCAGCAACGCCATGTTGACAAAGCCGAGGTCATCGAGCTTATGATATTCGTCTATAAGGTCGCGCACTGTTTCCACGCTCGTCAACTCGTCTTTTGTCATGACAGGGAAGCCCAGGTCCGGATTAAGCATCACGGCAAGATAGAAACATGCTACGAAACCGTTGACAAGTTCTTCGCCGGTATCGAAAGCTTCGGAGTCGACATATTCTCTGACAGCCTTGACAGTCTTATCCATCTTAAGGGCGTGGAGATATATCATAAGATTGGAATCCGGGTCAATCACCTCCTGCGACATTTCGGAATGATATTCCAGAATCTTCAGACTGATTTCCTTCGGATCGGTATGATGGTCGCCCATCGGATCAACATAGTCGAGAGAAGGATCGAGCATATAGGCAACGGTCATCAGGCCCGCTTCCTGATTTGACGGGTAGATCTTTTCGGCTATTTCCTCGACATTCACGGCAATTTCATTGCGTCCGGTCTCCTCAAGCCATCGTGTCACTCGGCCTGAATAGATATATTTCTTACCCAGAACCTTATCTTCCAAAAGATAATGGGCCAGTTCCGCAGGAGAGGCGGCAATCTGCTTCTTTGAAGAATTGTAGACAACATGAAAATCAGAATTTGCGGATGCAGCGTTAACGGCTCCGAGATTCTCACCCTGTGCCCAGCGTTTGATATCGTTGAAATTGGCCCGGTCGGAAACTTTCAGTCGGGTAAGGGCCCTCACAAGCGACTGCAGATGTTCCGACATGTCGCCTGGAATTGTGAGAGTCTCATTGAGTTTTGCCTTACGCAGGGCATTCTCGTTGGCAGAAAGCTTTGCTTTCCCCATCCACAGGCAGAGCAATGACATGCCTAAAGAGAAATAGTCACTCTCCACGCCAACCTCGGCCGGTTCGCCAGGGACATTGGAATAGAATTCGGGAGAGGCGTAGACCGGGGAGCGCATCTCGTCAATAGGCGTAGTCGATCCCTGAGCGCATTCTGCCGATATGCCAAAGTCGGCGAGTACAATCTGTGTCCTGGCCTTGTCCGCATAGAAGAAGTTCGCAGGCTTGATGTCTCGGTGGATGATGCCGTGTTTTGAGAGGAAATCTATGGCCGCCCCCATCTTTACAGCGACTTCGGCCATCTTCTTCTCGTCGTGGGCAAGATTTACGTTTTCCAAAGACCCTCCCTCACAGAAATCCATGAGTTCGTAGTCGTTTTTTTCGCCATTGGGATTGCTCCATTCACCATGGTCTATGATATTGACGAGCAGACCGCTTCCACTGAGTTTCTTTATCTTGTCAAGGATAGCGTGGTTCGGTCGATGTCCGGGGTCGTAGTAGTATAGTTTCAGGGCAAATTTTTTGTTTGCCCGACTGACGGTGAAGACAATGGCTTCTCCACTGGAATCAGAAAGGATTCCATCGTTTTTATATTTTACGCCTCCCAGCTCAAACTCTTCAGGCCATTCATAATGACCGGAGGCCCGGGCACTGTCATTGATTGAAACGTGTCCGCGTTGTTCGTATGGTTGTAGTCGGGCATTGCCTCTGTCGGCTTTGCCAGTGGCATGGACATTATTATCGCGGAGAGCTTTGCCTGTCGCATGTGCATCGCCACCGCGAACGGCTTTGCCTGTCGCGTGGACGTCTGTTCCGGTAGAGCCTCGCGGAATCCGACGGACTCCTGTGGTCTTGTTGTTATCAGCCATATGATGTTTTTTTAATCAATATTTAAAGATTGAGATTTAATGATGGCGTTCCCGCTCTGGATGTATTGCTCCGGAGATGTATATACCCATTTCCCGCCTAATTGCGGTTCGGCACATTCCGCCGGGCTGTTGTGGGTGGCCCCGCAATAATTGCATATCCATGAGGTGGGTGAATACCCCGACATATCGTATTCGGTCTTAATCCTCGCGATTTTGCGGGCGCAATAATAATCGCGCTGTTGCTCGGGAGTGTATTCCGGTGGGGGAGCCAATGAGGAGAGGACCATATCCATCTCGGCGGCTTTTTCACGGTAGGCTTTCATAATTTCATCCAGCGACATAACCCTGTCTTCGTAACTCTGACGATCCGGTATCTTTTCCCACTGATCCGGTGTCTCTTCCATCTTGTGTGCGGATGGGGTGAGAGGAGCCCCGAGTGAACCAAGAATAGCGTTGTATTCATCCAAAAGAGCCTTGTCTGAATCAGATAACTCATAATTGTCTGTATTTCCCGTAGATTCTTTGCTGAGCTCACTGATCCTCGCATGGAGATCAGCAAGTTCCTGAGCTTTTGTCTGCAGTGCGATGAACGCAGGGTCGGATTTCGCCTCAGCGTAAGCCTGCAAAGCGCGGGGTGTCAGAGGTGAATTGCATTTCCTGCAAAAGTTACGTGAGTTAAGGGTGTGGCATTGCGGACAGATAATGCCTTCGCGAGACTGGCCGCATTTGGAACAGAATCTGGCATTTTCTTTCATTATCGCGCCGCAAAATGAACATTTGCCGGGAGTAAGCGATCGTCCGCAATGAGGACAAATGACATAAGTCGATTCTATATATCCATTGCAATAAGGACATTCTTGAACGATATCGTCGGTATATGCAGACCGTGGTTTCCATATCCGCCGGTTGCGATATGGAGCTTTCTGAATGTTAGATTTATTCTGTATCCTTGTCATGGTCTTATTTTATGGTATAAGTATTTCCGTCATCTCCTTTGAAATTGCCATACATATCTTTTGTCCCTGTCACTTTACGTCCGTCATCAGTGTAACCCGTCACACGTTCGCGACCGAACAATGCACCCGCGGCTGCCGACAGTGCCATGAGAGCTATGGCCAGGAATATGGCTCCCACGATAATGACGAGCACCATCAACATGCCTAATATCATTACTCCGCAGGCCAATCCTATACCGGAGGTGATGTAAAGAACCGGATAAACGAGCCCTTGAAGAAACCGTTTCTTTGATAATTGATAACCCATGCCGCAAAGGGCGCATAATGCCAGAGTGGCGAAAGCCCAGATATAAACGTCGGCAGACATAGTCCCTTCCTGAAAATAATCCACCCAGATAAGTATCATCAATACAAGGCCGAGGCCAAATGGCCAGAAAGCAAGTTTCCCCAACCACGAAGGTGTCTTATCATCATCATCATCTTCTTCTTCTTCTTCGTGGTCTTTCCTGACTTTCCCCTCTATGTCAAGGAAGCTGTTGAAACTTTGTTTCCACATAAAATAGAAAAGTCCACCCTGGGCGGCGAACACCATTGACAGAAGGATAAAGTTTAAAATCACATGGCCCCACCCGCCAACAACCGACGGCTGTACAAACCATAGTACATGGTCATGGAAACAGAGAAGATACATTATCTCTGCGCCGGATGTGAGTGTAAGGAAAATCCCTGTAAGCGCCAGCCCGGGATAGAACATAGTTTTTTTAGTAGTCGTGCACGCAGACAATCCTGCACAGACCAAAGAGGCTAACACGACATAAATCCATCCCATATGGCTTACGGGTAGATTCATTGCCCATTCCATTTCGGGCACAAGAAATTTTTCCTGCGCCACCCGTTCTTTTACATACTTTGTCTGCAAGTAGGTAAGGGTATCTTCGGCATTGGCTTTTACGGGGTATATTTGAGATTTAGATACGAAACCTTTTTTCCCTTTATATTCTACCGGGAAATAATGAATCTGGCCTCCTTCATTTTCTTGAAAGAACCTTTCAGTTTCCGCTGTGGTATAGACCGAATCCCCCTTCTCGATGATTGCGATTTCTCGCTTGCCACCTTCATTCTTGTCCCAAAGTGTGGTCTCGCTCAAGGCTTTATAGACTTTATTGACAGTTGATGCCGGGAATGTGACTATTGTCACCAGGATTAACAGTAAAAAGATTCTTTTTAACATGATGATGATTTTGTTGAGTAAGCAGATGGAAGAATTAGCAAATGCAAATGCGTAGTCGCAAGAATTCCTTGACAGATTTGCAGGAATGGGCTTAGTCAGCTAAGTGTTTGAATGAAAATTTGAAAATTCATCGGGGAGGACAAGTGAGGATCTGTTTGCCAAGATGTATGAATAGATCACTTGTCTTCAACGACTTTATAGCCGGCCTCATCCCATACAAATATAGAGGATGGAAAGCGAATCAACGGGCGATACCGTTGTTCTTAAGATAGCCTTTGCTTATGGCCTTGACAATGAGGTCGGCGACATTTACTGCCCCGAGCTTTGAGAAAAGAGCTTTGCGGTGTGCTTCAATGGTATTGTCGGAAACAAACATTGAGGCGGCAATCTCGCGCGAAGTCTTTCCTTGTGCAATCTGATAAAGCACCTCAAGTTCGCGTTCGGAGGGATGCCTTGAGTTGTCAACAGCCGATTCGAGTGCTTTGTGCACAGCGTCGCAATAATAATAGTTCCCTTTTATGATTTCATCGATTGCAGTGATGATTTCATCTCCGCCCCCTGATTTATATATGATGGCGTTGACGTCGCGGGCAAGAAGTTTTCGAAGAGTCCATATCTCATCGTGGACAGTGCTGACAATTATACGGGCCGCGGAATCCCGGGCACGAATCATTTCCATGAGGACGAATCCATCGAGATCTGTCAGTTCCAGATCAATGATATATATATCATAAGACTGTCCTGTGTCAAGTTTGGAAACCAGACCGGCCGCCTCACTATATTGATCAACTAATGCAAAACCGTTGTTCAGGAGAACCATATTCAGTCCTTCCCTTACTAAAGCATGGTCATCGACAACGGCGATTCTCATTTTATGCTTGTCTGGTTTCTCGTTCATATCACAGCGTAATTCTATGCAGTTTATTAGCAATGCAAAATTACGTTGAAATCCAATGTGGGTCAATTACGGAATTCCGTAATTTTGAGATTAAAATAGCCGGATGTTTCAGAGGCGAATAATGAGATGGACATTTGTCCCTTTGTTTTCGGTAGTGTTAAGTTCAATCTTGCCATTAATGGATTTTGCTCGTCGTTGTATTGAGTCCATGCCAAGCCCTTTTTTGTCTAAAGCTTTATAAATGCCGTTGTCATGCACATTCGCTTCGATGCAATCACCCCTCAATTCAAGTGAGACATTTATCACCGACGCTCCGGAATGTTTTATGGCATTGCCCACGGCTTCCTGAATTATACGGTATATTTCCAGTGATACGGAATCAGGCACATTGCCCCAGGAGGTCTCATTACAAAAAGAGTTGTATGTGATCTCAATATTACCGGCATTTGCGTCGGCTTGTTTGTTTACGAAGAATCTGACGACTTCATCAATTGATGCGTAAGCAAATTCCGGCGGCATGAGTTCGTGAGATATTCGGCGTACGGATTCCTGACAGTTATCTATAAGTCTGGTCGTCTCTTCAAGTGGTTTGCCATTACGGATGTTCATCCGGATAGCGAGAAGGTCATTGCAAACACCGTCGTGAAGCTCTCTTGACATTCGCTGGCGTTCATTCTCAAGCCCTTCGACATATTGTCTGGTTAGCTGGCGTCCGATATCGTCGCGCAAGTTCGCAAATTCGATCTCGCGCTGCATATTCCTTCGTCTCTGACGATTGGCATAAAGCACAAACAGGACTAAGCTGAGTAGCAGCAGTCCGATCGCCGCGAAGAGCCACATCAAGGTGTTTGCTCTCTTAGCCTCGCTATGGGTCAGAGCCAGCTCGGTTTCTTGTGTGCGATATTTGATTTCGATATCCTTGATTGCGTCGCGGTGTTCGTTGTTCATGCGATGGTTGTTGAGCGATGTTATACTGTCGGCATAAACAAGAGCTTCTTTGTAGTGACCGCTTTTCTCTGAAATCTCGCGCAGGGTCTCATACATGTCGATGTGTGTCACGATAAGATCTGTGGTCGTGACGTCATGCAGTTTAATCTCATCTATTGTTTTGATAAGAATGTCCTGAGCCTCGGAATACTGGCCTAACTTAGACCACATCGCGGCTCTGAGCTGTTGCATTGAGGCATATGTCTCGAAGTCGAGTTCCTCGGGTGTATAATGTTCGAATTTTGTCATTTTATGTAAATAAAACTCTACGCTGTCGACGTCAGGCTGATCATAATAATCAATTAGCTGCTGGGCGCGATTATAGTAAATCCAAACCGGGTTGGTATAGTTGCGAAGCATTTCGTCTGATGATGTCTCATAGAGTCTTATTGTGGCCGAACTGTAAGTATTTATGGAATCCAGCAGCTTCCCATCGGCATTTTGGTCGAAAACACTGCTGAAATATACAGTCTTAATATTATAAAGCGTATATAGCAAAAAATCTCTGTGTTTATCATCTGTGTGCGAAATAAAATCCTCAAGTTCGACAAGGATTTGTTTTATCCCATCCAGATCTTTTATGCGCAAGTATCTGTTTGCCAGATTGTGATAGTCGCTCGCCACCAGATTATTTGTATTTTCAGGAGCTTTCTTGTAGTTGACAATCGCCTCTTTGATATACTCGAAAGATTTCAGGGAACTACCGTATCTTTCTTCAAAAATAGCCATGCGGTCAAGCACGAATCCTATCATATAATAATCTTTCGCACGACGTGCGAAGTCAAGAGCTTGCGAATTTAATGCCTGGGCATCTTCAAAACGTTCTTTGCCTTGTTGGCCGCAGAGCATTGCGTATTGGCAGAAAATCTCACTTTGTTTGAACAATGAGAGTTCTGCGGAATGTGCTTTTGCATATGGAATGATTTTTTCCGCCATCGCGAGTTCGCCTTCGAGAAAGCCTTCGTTGCTATCCGCGCACTCGCTCATGATTATGAACAGGGCTGAGTCGATGACCATTTCCGGTTTTTTATCCAATTTAAGTATCTTGTCAATTCTGTCGGACACGGCTGACGGCGCCTTGCCCCAAATAAATGTAGTAAGGAATAAAGATGATAAAAATATGAGTGTGCGGTAAGTCATAATTGTGGAAAGATTCTTTAGTGGTATTGATTCATGAGTTGAGGATGCAACAAAGTTACGTATTTTTTTCAAATAATTCTTTATTTTTAGAAATAAGAGTGCTTGTCAGGACAAAAAGATGGGAACGGATGGGGTAAATCTCGGGTTTTACCATTAATTTTGCAGTTGAAAAGCAGATATAATGCAATGGAAATAAAGAATCTGATATTTGATTTCGGGAAAGTGCTGGTCGACTATGATTTCATGCCGGTGCTTCATAGATATTTCAAGGAAAACCGGGAGGAAGAGGCTGAGTTTTGCAAATTCTTCATCAATCAGGATTTTATCGACGCTTGCGACAGGGAGGAGATACCTTTCAGGGATATAATAGAGAATGCCAAGCGCGACAATCCTCGGTTCGCCGGGGCTCTGCAGTTTTTCTACGACAATTACGCGGACTTTGTCATAGGCGAGATGCCGGGCATGAGGGATATGCTCATATGGCTCAAGAATCAGGGCTACAAGCTTTACGGACTCACCAACTGGTGTAGCGCCGTGCATGAAGTGATGGAGAGATACGGCATATTCGGTCTTCTCGACGGAACCGTGATTTCATCGGAAGAGCATCTGCTGAAACCGGAGCCGGAGATCTACCGTTGCGTTTGTGAGCGCTTTGGCCTGAAACCGGAGGAATGTCTGTTTACTGATGATAAGCCTGTGAATGTGGCGGGAGCGAAGGCCATCGGCATGAATGCCGTGGTCTTCACAGACGCTGTGACCTATGCTTCGGATCTCAGGCGGTTTATCAGGGAAAGTCAGGATAAAAAGGGGGAGGATCGTGGATAAGGGCCAGTTGCGGGGGCATCTGGCTATGCTTGGTGCCAATATGATGTGGGGACTGATGTCGCCGGTGGCGAAGATCGTTATGGCGGGAGCCGTGATTTCCCCGATATTGATGACCGATTTCCGTATCTGTGGAGCCGCTGTGCTTTTTTGGCTGCTTTCGCTGTTCATGCCTAAGGAGCATGTGCCGGGAGGAGATCTCCTGAGGCTTGCAGGAGCGGCATTCCTCGGAATCCTCTTCAACCAGGGATGCTTCATCTCCGGCGTGGGGCTTACCTCGCCCGGCGAAGCCTCGATCATCACTACCACGATGCCTATGTGGGTCATGATCCTCGCGGCTATAATTCTGAAAGAACCTATCACTCTAAAAAAGGCGGGAGGTATCGTTGTCGGTGCTTCAGGAGCGATTCTGCTTGTTTACGGAGCCGGGAATGCCGGGAGCCGTGGCGGCGACAATCCGCTGCTGGGAGATATCCTTGTGTTTTGCGCGCAGTTCAGCTATGCCTTGTATCTGACGCTCTACAAGAATTTTATCAAGAAATACTCCCTGGTGACCTTAATGAAATGGATGTTTCTTTTTGCCGCTTTGGCAATCACGCCGATATCGGCAAAAACCATCCTGAATACAGACTGGGCGGCAGTGACCGCGCCGGAGGCCTGGGGCACGGCGTATGTGGTGGTATTTGCCACTTTCGTAGCCTATATCCTCATAATGATCGGACAGAAAGCATTGCGCCCAACACTTGTTGGAATCTACAACTATGTGCAGCCGATAGTGGCCACGACCGTAGGAATTTGTCTCGGCCTTGACAGCATGTCGCCGCTGAAGATTTTCGCTGTTCTGCTTATCTTCACCGGGGTATGGCTTGTGACAATAAGCAAAGCCCGGCAGCCGGAAGAGAAAGCTCCGCAGTCCGGACCATCCGCTGACGGGGAAATATAAAAAATAACATCCGATATGGGAATAAATAAAACTACAGTTTGCGGGATTGCATTGACGGCGTTCCTGCTCGGAGCTCCGATGTGGGCCAGCCTTCCGGCTCTTGCGGCGGGTAAGTCGCGTGTCGCCATGCAGAATCCCAAGCGGGAATTCCGTGGGGCGTGGCTCCATGTGATCGGCCAGACGCAATGGCAGAACAAGACTACGCAGGAGGCCAAGAAATATATAGAGGAACAGTTTCAGAAGCTTCAGGATGCAGGCTGCAACGCGGTCATCTTCCAGGTACGCCCTACGGCAGACGCCATGTATGTATCCGATCTGGAACCATGGACCGCCTGGCTTACCGGAAAACGGGGAAAAGCCCCCTCCCCGGCATGGGATCCGATGGAATACGCCATTGAGGAGGCCCACAAAAGAGGTATGGAGTTTCATGCCTGGCTGAATCCATACAGAGTGACATCGAGTGCGAAAGATGTGCTCCCGGCAGGCCATCTGGCAAGAAGGGAGCCCCATCGCTTTGTGAAATTCAACGGGCAGACCTTCTTCGATCCTGCCTATAAGGAGAACCGCGATTTCATCTGCGAGGTGGTGCGCGACATCGTTCGCCGCTACGATGTCGATGCCATACATATCGACGACTATTTCTATCCTTATCCTGCCAACGGGAAACGTTTCAATTCTGACGACGCGAGCTACCGTAAGTTTGGTGAGGGCATGGAACGCAATGAATGGAGGCGTCACAATGTGGATATGCTCATACAGCAGCTTCACACCACGATCAAGGGGGAGAAGAGCTGGGTGAGGTTCGGCGTCAGTCCTTTCGGCATATGGCGCAACCGGAGCAATGACCCCAGAGGCAGCGAGAGCTCAGGACTTCAGAACTACGACGATCTTTATGCCGACGTGCTGCTGTGGGCTAAAAACGGCTGGATAGATTATCTTGCGCCACAGTTGTACTGGACTCTCGACATGAAGGCTGCTCCGAGCCGCCATCTCGCGAAATGGTGGAACGATAATGCTTCTGACGTTGACATCTACATAGGTCAGGACGTCAACCGGACAATGAATACTGCAGATCCACGCAACCATGACAGCAATGAGCTCGACACCAAGGTACGCCTGTCGCGGGAGCTTCCCAACGTGCAGGGTAATGTGTGGTGGCACGGGTATTGGGTCACATCGAACATGAATGGGGTTGCCGATTCGCTTGCCATGAAATATCAGTCGACGATAGCGCTTCCTCCGGCTTACGGCGACAGAAGCAGATGTCCGGAACCGGTGAGAGACCTCCGGATTGAGAAGGAAGACGGTGAGCTGTTTCTCACCTGGTCAGCTCCCCGTCAGGGAGGAGGTTCAGGTAAGGATACCGATGCCGTGAAATATATGGTCTATCAGTTCTTCCCGGGAGAGAGGCAGGATCTCAATGATCCGCAGGCGATCATAGCGATGACTCCTTTCACAAAAGTGCTTGTCGGAGAGGCCGGCGACGACTCTCTCAACGGCTCCACTTTTGTAGTTACTTCCGTAGACAGGATGAACCGTGAGGGGAAACCGGAAAAAATAAAGAGATGATTATGGATGCAGAAAAAATGACTGTGCCGCGTGATGTGGCGGAACTTCTCGACTATGAGGCGGCGAGAATAAACAATATCGGGTTTGTCGACAGCGATCCGGTGCAGTTTCCGCGGAGATTCTCCAGGCTGCAGGACATCGAGATTTCAGGATTGCTGGCAGCCATGATAGCATGGGGCAACCGCAAGATGATCTGCCGCGACGCTGAGCGGATGCTCGCGCTGATGGATCACGAGCCTTACAGATATGTGATGGATGAGGGATATGAGGACCTTGACGGCGAAATGAACCTTCACCGCACTTTCTTCGGGCGCCATTTCAAGTATTTCCTCCGGGGAATGAACCGGATATACCGCGACTATGGAAGCCTCGACGCCTTTTCAGCAGCTGTTGGTGCCGGCGACGATGCCGCCCCTTCATGGAAACTCGTGGCTGAGATGCAGAAAGTGATGAGCGATGTCAATGGCGGGGAAACGTGCAGTCAGTGCCTGCCGGTCAATCTCGACCAGACGGCACTCAAGCGCATCAACATGGCGCTTCGCTGGTTTGTGAGGGATGACGGCATAGTCGATATGGGCTGCTGGAAGTCGATACCCAAAAGCAAGCTGTTCATACCGCTCGACGTGCATGTCGGCAACGTCTCGCGAGAGCTCGGACTGCTTACTCGTAAGGCCAACGACAGAAAGAGCGTGGAGCAGCTGACGTCGGTGCTACGCACTCTCAGGCCTGAGGATCCGGCGGTCTATGATTTCGCTCTGTTTGGAATAGGAGTGAGCGGCCGTACGCGAGAGGTGACGGGAGAGGGGCTTCCGCAGCTATGACGGCCTGACAGGATCAATCTTGTGCGAGCCTCTCGAGTCCCGGTTTTACAGCCCGGATGGTGCCGATAAAAGCGGAGTCGAAGGCCGCGGCGCATTCGGGATGGCCGGTACTGTCGAACCTACATTTTGCCGCGCGGGCTGATCTCATGGCTTTCATGAGTTCCGTCGTGTCGCTCCAGTGCCGGTTGATAATGTCGCGTGCGGAGTTGCGTCCCTGCATCTGGGCGGCCGTGATGTCGGCTGTGACAGCTTCAGTCCTTTCGGTGCCGGAGCATGACTGCAGTGCCAGAGCCGAATAGAGCGTAAGGGAGGCGAGGGGGATAAAAAGACTGTGGAATGTTATTTTCATAATGGCTTGCAAATTTTTACAAACTATCTGGCAGGAAATTGTCAGGGTTTTATTACAGACAACGCGCCATGTCGCCGCTTTGATGCGGAGCATGGCGCGTTGTCTGTCTATATCAGTGTTCAGGGACGCCAGGGTAGGGTCTCGAGAGCCACGATGCTGTCGAGTTTAATCTGGAAGATCAGAGTGGAATAGGGGAGCACAGCTCCGCTGCCAAGCACTCCATAGCCCGACGAATAGGGAATCACAGCTGTGACGCTGTCGCCTACATGCATGTTGGTCGTGGCGATCCAGAATCCGGTTATCATCTCACACGGACGGCAATGATAGGTGCTGTCGCCGTAGGCTGTCATCTTGTATGACGAGTCGATGGTGTCACCCTCTATGTTTGTGAGGAGATACTTCACGGCGATAGTGGAGTTGTCGAGAGGCGACATGTTGCCGGCGGTGGCACTGCGGTCGTTGTGCCATTTCATGAGGGTGAAGGAGGCCTGGTCCCAGGCGGGGATGATCTTCTCATACTCTTTCTGCCCTCCGACCATGGAGTTCTCAGCCGACAGGATGTAGTCGATGTTCTGCTGTCGCCACTCCTTGTAGTCGTTGTCTTCATCATCGTCGCCAAGACATGACGACATGCCGAGAAGCACTGCGGGGAGTGCGAGGAATCCGAAATTTTTAATTCTCATATACACATTAGGATGTTAGGTGACCGGAGATTTCAGAAAGAGACCTCAGGTGCTTTGGAGGCACCGGCATCGGCCTTGAACTGGGGTTTCTCCTTGAATCCGAACCACCCGGCATAGATCGTGGTGGGGAATTTCTTTATGCTTGTGTTGTAGTCTTTCACAGCCTCCGTATATCTCATCCGCTCTGTGGCGATACGGTTCTCCGTCCCCTCGAGCTGGGTCTGAAGATTCATGAAGTTCTCGTTTGCTTTCAAATCGGGGTAAGCCTCGGTGACTGCGAGAAGCGATTTGAGGGCCTGGGAAAGTTCTCCCTGGGCCTCCTGGAATTTCGCGAGGGTCTCTTCGTTGAGATTGTCGGCGTCGATAGTTATGGAGGTGGCTTTTGCGCGGGCCTCTGTCACTTTCGTGAGCGTCTCGCTCTCATGGGTGGAGTAACCCTTCACGGTGTTCACCAGGTTGGGAATGAGATCGGCACGGCGCTGATACTGGTTCTCGACCTGGGCCCATGCCTGGTCGACAGTCTGCTGCTTCTCAACGAGCGAGTTGTAGTTGCACGATGAGAGCGACGATGTCATGACCAGGGCCACGACTGCCATGAGGATCTTTTTGAACATCTTTTTCATACGCTTTAATTCTTTTTTTTGACTTACTTCCGTATGTCAATAGGAACGTAAAATGCTCGACTGCGGTTCAGCGACGCGACGGAGAGTGCCGTCGCATCGCCTTTGTCCGGGTCAGAGCAGTTTGCGGAGAAGGCTGTTGAGACTCACTTTCTCAGCAAGAATCTTCTCCAGATCATCGACATTCACGCGCTCCTGCTCCATGCTGTCGCGGTGGCGCAGAGTCACGGTGTTGTCTTCGAGGGTCTGATGATCCACGGTTATACAGTAGGGTGTGCCGATGGCATCCTGACGGCGGTAGCGTTTACCGATGGAGTCCTTTTCATCCACCTGACAGGTGAAGTCGAAACGGAGGCGGTGCTGAATCTCGCGTGCCTTTTCGGGAAGGCCGTCTTTCTTCACGAGGGGAAGCACGGCGCATTTCACCGGAGCGAGTGGGGCGGGGAAGTGGAGCACCACGCGGTGGTCGCCCCCTTCGAGCTGCTGGTCTTCATAGCAGCTGCAGAGCACGCTGAGGAACATGCGGTCTACGCCGATCGATGTCTCGATTACGTAGGGGGTGTAGCTTTCGTTGAGCTCGGGATCGAAATACTGTATCTTCTTGCCGGAGAACTTTTCGTGCTGCGAGAGGTCGAAGTTGGTGCGGGAGTGTATGCCCTCCACCTCCTTGAATCCGAAAGGCATCTGGAATTCGATGTCGGTGGCGGCGTTGGCATAGTGGGCAAGCTTCTCGTGGTCGTGGAAACGGTATTTCTCATCGCCGAGACCGAGAGCCTTGTGCCATTTGAGGCGAGTCTGGCGCCATGTGTCGAACCATTTGAGCTCCTCGCCCGGACGCACGAAGAACTGCATCTCCATCTGTTCGAACTCGCGCATGCGGAAAATGAACTGACGTGCCACAATCTCGTTGCGGAATGCTTTTCCGATCTGCGCTATGCCGAAAGGAATGCGCATGCGTCCTGTCTTCTGCACGTTGAGATAGTTTACGAATATGCCCTGGGCCGTCTCCGGACGGAGATATACCTCCATTGCTCCGTCGGCAGTGGAACCCATCTCGGTCTTGAACATCAGGTTGAACTGGCGCACGTCAGTCCAGTTGCGTGTGCCGGAGATTGGATCGACGATCTCATAGTCTATTATGATCTGGCGCAGGTCGGCGAGATCGTTGGCGTTCATGGCCGTGGAGAAGCGCTCATGAAGTTCGTCGCGTTTTTTCTGGTGCTCAAGCACGCGGGGATTGGTCTGACGGAACATTGCCTCGTCGAAGCTGTCGCCGAAACGTTTGCGGGCCTTTGCCACCTCTTTGTCGATCTTATCATCGAATTTGGCAATCTCCTCCTCGATGAGCACATCTGCGCGGTAGCGTTTCTTGGAGTCTTTGTTGTCGATGAGCGGATCGTTGAAGGCGTCGACGTGGCCAGAGGCCTTCCAGATGGTCGGGTGCATGAAGATGGCCGAGTCGATGCCCACGATGTTGTCGTGGAGCATGGTCATGGCCTCCCACCAATAGCGTTTGATATTGTTTTTGAGCTCGACGCCGTTCTGTCCGTAGTCGTAGACAGCCGACAGTCCGTCGTAGATCTCACTTGATTGGAACACAAACCCATATTCTTTGGCATGGGCCACGATGGTCTTGAAGACGTCTTCCTGTTTTGCCATTATTTTCCTGATAGTTACATCCCTTTGTGGCTTCCTGCGGAAATGCGGGGAGCGGAAGGATTATTGTTAGAAGTCTTAAAAAAGGAGTGAATGATTCACTACAATTTGCAAATTTACAAAAAAATCGCGAAATAGCGGGAGCCGCGCATCCAAAAAGGGCCGACAAAGCCTGATTTAAGGAATTTTAAAGGTTTTGCAGGTAATGTGAATTATCCGGAAGTATAATTCAGTGTAATCTGTAAGGTGCCTTCCTCCCTGGTCAATATCATTGTCGGTCCTGCTTCTCCATAGCCTGATACACTGCGGATGAGATGCGTGAGATGGCAGACGCAGCCTCTGCCTCGGAACCGTTGAAATCCTTCACGAGCACTGCGAGCGAGTAAGAGCGCCGGGAGGGGAGGATGATATGGGCCACATCGTTGTGGGCCGAAAGAATGCCGGCTTCATTCCTGAATCCGGATCCGGTCTTGTGGCCGATTGCAACATTCTCTCTGCCGGCGAACGGAGCGGCTATCCTGTCGGTTGCGGTCTTGCACTCCTGCAGGGTAGTGCGGATGAAACCTGCGTTTTCTTTACCTGTTATGCTGTCGTTGAAAAGCCGGTCGATCAGTAGGGCGGCACCGAGGGGTGAAGAGTGGTTGTCGTAAGATAGCTCGTGGTTATCCCACATTTCAGCCTCGGTGACTGAAAGACGGAAACTCTCACGTGGAATTATCGTGGCGATGAGGCTGTCGGTCTGTTGCACTCCTTCCACATTCTCAAAAAGCCAGTTGCTCGCGTTATTGTCGCTCTGCGCAAGAGTATACCGCAGCAGATCCTTTATGGATATTTTTATCGGATCGTCCGGTATCTCTTTCAGCATCGGTGACCATGTATGTGGGTTGAGCGAGGCTCTGTCGATGCTGACGACAGTGTCGAGCGACCGGCTTTCTTTCTCGAAAAGACGGCAGATGGATATGGCTTGGTGAAGTTTGAAGACGCTCATCAGCGGATATTTGTCTTCGTTGTTGACAGTCAGTGTGTCGCCACGGTCAGTGATAAGGGCCACTCCGATTTCTCCCGGATAGGCACCGGCGATGTTTCGCAGTGAGTCTTCGAGTCCTTGCAAAGTCTTATCCTGTTGAGCGGATATGATCTGTTGATTGTCAGTCTTTTTAGATGAACATGCGGTCAGCATAGCTGCCGCGCAAAGTATGACAAGGGATAAGCCTGTTCTCATAAATTTCGGATTCGATTTGAATTATGCTGCAAATTTCGGAAGAATTCATGGATCATGCAAATCTTTGTTGAAATGGATTTAGAGGCCCGGGGAAACCGAGGCTTGCGGCCTCGGCACGGTAATGCCATACGGAGGCCTTTATTGATTGGGAAAGATTTGAGGGTGAGGGCGCCAGCTATATTATATAGGGGAGGTATGGTCGCTAATGCTGTCTTAAGACAACAAAAGGCGGAATAACCGCCTTTTGTCGCAATTGAGGTTTATTTCCAAGAATCTATTTGTCGAGATATTCTCTGAAGAAATTTTCGATCTGGGCAAACGGTATGATATCTTTCTGATCGTAGAGGTCGGTGTGGCTTGCCCCGGGAATCACCATGAAAAGCTTGTTGTTTTCCTTGCCAGGAGTGACGGTGAGTTTCTTGTAAGCGTCGTTGCCGAAATAGAAGGAATGGGCTTTCTCTCCATGAAGAATCATCACGGCGTTCTCAATCTCTCCGGCACGGCTCATAAGCGGGAAGTTGATCCATGGAATCGGAGATGTGGCATTGCGGCCGCCGTTGGAGTTAAGCGAGCGGGGATGCAACCGCTGATGTCATCATAGAAAAAACTGTAGAATATATTGTTATAGTTGAATATCAACTTCATCGGGCCAAGATTCTCTTCCTTATCCATTGTATTGTTGTTGAAAAGTATCAAGAGCCTCCGAGTATTCTGCGATTCCTGATCCCTTTTTTACATTCACCATTTTACCGGTTCATTGAGAATGTTTCCATCGGCGGCGTCCTCGGCGGTGAATATGTTGCCGCGATACTGCACGCAGAGCATCACAAGTGGGGCTGTGCCGTTGTTGCGCACGCTGCGGCGACCGTCCGGAGCCACGCGCACTACGGAGCCTTCCTCAACAGGAAAGACTTCGCCGTCAACCTGAAACTCTCCATTTCCTTTTATGAAGAAGTAGAGCTCCTCATGATTCTTGTGGGTGTGGAGGAAGCCTGTTTCCTGACCGGGTGCGAATACCTGAAATGAGAACTCGGCGCCCGTTGCGCCGACAGCCTGACCGCCGAATACTTTTCCGGGTATCTTGACTTCCGGATCGAGTTCGAGAACGTAATCCTTGATGTCGGCGAGTTTGCCGAAGTTTGCCGCGCTGAAGTTAGCGCCTTTTTCGATTGTCTGAATCTGTTTCATAACATTGAGTTTTTGTTTACGCACTGCAAAGTTACAACAATAATGCCTGCTTGTCAAGAAGTTACATTTTCAGCCCATAGTAACCTTTTTATCGGTTTTGCTGATAATCAGAGAGAAAAAATTTCAGGGGCAACAGTTTTTTATCCAAGATGCAAAAGGATGGTTGTTTTTGTATGATATATTAAAGTTGTTTACTAACTTTGCAATTAAAAGTAAGTATCAGGAGATATGAGAAAGAAAGAGGAAATGGGTTCCATAATAGAGATGTGCCCTGTCAGAAACGTCATAGCCCGTTTTGGCAACAAGTGGGCACTTCTTACAGTGCTCATCATCGGCGAACAGGGAGTTGTCCGGTTCAATGAGCTAAGCCGCCTGATCCCCGATGTGTCATCAAGGGTGCTTTCGTCGACACTGAGAACTTTGGAAGCTGACGGATTTATCGATAGGAAAGTGTATGCCGTCGTTCCGCCTAAAGTCGAATACCGCCTTACAGAGGTCGGGAAATCACTTCTTCCGCTGATCCAGCAGCTGACGGAGTGGGCGCAGACCAACATGAAGCGGGTGATGAATCACCGCAAGGAGTTTGAGGAAGTAATCGGTCAAACGGTGTAATGTTCAACCTATTAACCTATGAAGTTGACCGGAAATGAAAATTGCCGCCCATAATTTAACGTTCATTTTAGGCAACTTCTTAGCCGGGCATTTGGAAGACTGTTCCCCTGTTCACAATATCCCCCGGTTCGTTGGACCCGATATTTTCAAAAAGAAAGTTGCAAATAACTATGATGAATCCGAATATAAGAAAAGCTACCCTCCAAGATGTGGCTGCGGTGGCAGTCATTTACAATAAGCTCCATGCCCTGGAAGAAGCCGGATTGGTTTCGATCGGATGGGATTCGAGAGTCTATCCGATACGGTCGACGGCAATAAAGGCGCTTGAAGACGACACGCTCTATGTCATGACAATGGATGATGAGGTTGTCGCATCAGCCATCATCAATCAAGAGCAACCATCGGCATATTCGTCAGTAGAGTGGTCTTTCCCTGCGGATGATTCCAAAGTCGGGATTCTTCATACACTCGTGGTAGATCCTGATTCCGGGGGCCGAGGATTCGGAAAAATCTTCGTGTCCTTTTTTGAAAAGTATTGTAAGGAGATGGGATATGAAGTGGTGAGACTTGATACGCAAGTCAAGAACACTCGCCCTTTCAATATGTATCCCATGTTGGGATACAGGCTGGCAGGAATATGCGAAACAAAGTTTCAAAATTTACCGGATACTGTTGACCTTGCCATGTTTGAAAAGAAATTATGAGAAGTTGGGGAAAGTCATATGGAATTGATTTTCACTGCTGAAAATCAACGCTATATCTGATTCATGAAACAAGCGAGGTACGAACTACGTTAAATAGTAGCCAAAACAGAAGGGAAAAGCAGGGATGGGGCTGAAACGGCAGAATCACGCCAAAGAAGGATAATATTTCAGTTCTCCCATTCTGTTCAAGTACTTTACGAATGGTTTTAGCGAGAATTGTATTAACTTTGCACATATAAATTTTATTGGTTGTTATGGCAAGAAATAAATTCAGTTTATTCAAGAGAGGAGATGTTATTAGAACAAATCCCCAAGAGGGTTTTTATGGTATAGCTGTAGTCCTTGATGATGGGAAGAAATTAGAATTGTCTCCGAATAAATGGTCATACCCAATGTGTCATATTGCAATTACTCCACTGATATATGACTTTGAAGTAACCATGAAAGATGTTGATTTATCCCGAATTTATCCTATGCGATATACGAGGCGTTATCAGTTGAAAAATACACCTGAATTTTCTAAAGAAGAACTATTAGTTCATATTTACACTACTCGGAATGTTGCCCATTTACCTATTATTGGGAATATAGACCCCTCAAATATTTATCAAGAGGATTTGTCTTGGCATCCGAAGCCGGATAGATTTTATTATTGTGGTAATGCTCAAAAACACTTAGGCAGGGAAGCATATTTTAGTTGGCTTGACAGGAACAGAATTACTAATTAAATTTCAAACTATCTAACGAATACTTATTCTACCTCGCCCTATCAATCTTCCAGTCATACCGACCTTCCGCGACATCGCCAACCTCGTTGAGTGTGTGGCGATGTTTTATTTCATCAAAGGGCTGTCGGTGTTCCGCATAGTCACAGAGCC